>ERZ1026933.131-NODE-131-length-20284-cov-10.587671_pt1 | contig 20284 bp, 10 predicted proteins | sample MGYA00519252_ERZ1026933 | MGnify/ENA primary metagenome ERZ1026933 (study PRJEB26926, sample SAMN06164828) | human gut metagenome | biome: ENVO:00009003; feature: ENVO:2100002; material: ENVO:00002003 | host: Homo sapiens | place: USA | collected 2012 ... | reverse complement strand
CAGTAAGCTCACGCTCACGGACAACTGGACGGCCGCCGACTACATCTTCGACGCCGACACCAAGAACATCCGCGTCTACGAGGCCGACGCGGGCACCGACCGCGAAAGCAGCGTCAGCGACATCGTGAACACCGGCAAGGACGTGACCGACCAGTTCGACATCACCGTCCAGGGCACCAAGGCCGCCGCCAAGGCCAAGGCCTCCTACCTCAAGGGATTGAAGGGATTGAAGAACCCGAAGCAGGTCACGCTCCTCATCCCCGGCACGGTGAACTTCGCCGACGGCAAGGGCGCGGCCCAGGTCCGCAAGGACTTCGGCAGGAACGCGGGAGACGAACTCGCCTTCTGCACCGACCCGAACGGCAAGAGTCTGACCAACAGCGGCTCCGAGACCGTGAACAAGCACACCGAGCCGACCAACGAGCCGCAGATCTGCGGCTACGTGCCGCCGGCGAAGAAGGACGTCGTGTCCGAGGCCAGCCAGGGCGGCGAGCAGGAAAGCGTCCAGGGCAAGGTGGTGTATCCGGGCCAGAAGGTCGAATATCAGCTCAACACCCAGCCGCAGCTGCCCTCCAGCCTCGCCTACGGCATCAAGTCCGTGAGCTTCACCGACTCCTACGACCGCTATCTGAAGCCGGACAAGCAGACCCTGGAGATGATGGACCTGAACACCGGCAAGCCGGTGTCCAAGAAGAAGTACACGACCAAGTGGGATGATTCCAAGCACATGTTCACCCTGACCGTCACCGACCAGGAGACGATCGGCCAGTGGCGCGCCGGAACCAATCCACGCATCCAGGTCCGCTTCGAGGGCACCGTCTCGGACGACGCCCCCACCGACCACAAGGTGAACAACAAGTGGGTGCTGACCCTCAACAACTCGCTGACCCCGTCGAACGAGGTGTTCAACATCCCGCCGACGCTCAACCCGAAGAAGAAGGACACGCAGAAGGATCCGACGATCGACATCGACGGCATGACCGCGCTGCTGGGCGACGAGATCTACTACCGCGTCGACATCGACGCCACGCAGACCAACCAGGCCTACAAGGTCTGGAGGCTCGGCATGACCGACGACTACGACGACTCGTATCTGAAGCTCGACGCCTCCAAGGTGGAGATCACCGACGAGACCGGCAAGGACGTGACCGCGAGGTTCAACATCCAGGACAAGGACGGCGTGCTCTACGCCTACGCGAAGACCGTGGACACCGAGGTTCCCGCCACCGGCGAGACCGTGAAGGGCGACCCGCAGCCGACGGACCTCAAGGCCTACAGCGAGTCCGACGAGCATGACCCGCTCACCCAGCCGTCCATCGACCAGACGCTCCTCGGCCACACGTACACCGTGACCATGCCGATGACCGTCATCAAGGTCACCGACGGCTACGTCGTGAGGAACAAGGCCACGCAGGTGCTCAACAAGGTCCGCAAGGACACCAACGAGGTCACGAACCCGTTGAAGCCCGTCAACCCGTCCAAGGACGTGACCGTGAAGGTCGGAGGCGAATCCGTCAACGGCCGGAGCATCTACAAGGGCCGCACGTTCCTGTACCAGCTCGACTCCAGCATCCTGCCGGCCCACCGCGCCTACCCGCAGGTGGACGAGTGGTACATCGAGGACGCGCTCGACCCGGCGTTCGACGAATTCACGGGCCAGTGGGTCGTGTACGCGAGCCGCGACCTGTACAGGGGCGGCCAGGTCATCGCCGCCAAGGGCGAGAAGATCGCCGGCAGCGGCTTCGACAGCTCGAGGTTCGGCGGCGACCTGTTCACGCTCTCCACGGCCAGCGTGGACGGACGCAACGTCGTGACCATAGGCACGACCGAAGCGTACCGCGCCCTCGTGTCCGCGGACAACGAGCATGAGGCCGGATGGCGCCCGTACATCCAGACCACACGCCTCGCAGTCACCGACCGTCATGAGAACCAGTTCACGGAGCATTACAACGGCAAGGCGTTCCAGTCCAACATCGTGTGGACCCGAACCCCGGACATGACCCCGGGCATCCACATCGAGAAGTACGACGTGGCCTCCGGCGAACAGGCCGGCGATCGCGACGACGTGAAGGACGCGTTGAAGATGGCCGGAGACAGCCAGCAGATCGCGTTCAAGATCACCAACACGTCCAAGACCGATCCGACGACCGGTGAGGGCGCCTGGTACCTCGCCAAGGACCTCAGGATGGTCGACAAGACCATCGCGGGCGAAGGCGAGGTCGTGGACCTGAAATATCCGGACAACTGGGACACCTTGGTGCTCAAGCCCGGCGAATCCACCATCATCACCGGCACGTTGAAGGGCGTCCAGGCCGGCGGCAAGCACACCAACCGTGTGAAGGTCACCGGAACGCCGCTCGTCGAATGCCCCGTCACCGACCAGCTCGGCGACCAGCAGCCCGCCGACGGCGACCAGACCGGCGACAGCCAGTCTGATGGTGACGGACAGTCCGACACCGGCGCCGGCACGAAGACCGACGGCGACGCCGACGACACGACCGGACTCAAGCAGGTCAAGGTCGGCGACACGACCCTGTGCGAGGACACCACCGTGGAATCCAACACGGATGACTGGAACGGATACCGCGAAAGCCTCGCCAAGACCGGCGCGACCATCGCCGGCATCCTGCTCGCCATCGTCGCGTTCGGAGCCATCGGCGTGGCCCTCATGGGCGCACGCCGCAGGACCGGCGCCCACTCCGGCAGGTAACCGCTAAGGCGCTTCGGCGCCGGATTCCCTGACCATCATGGCCGCGAGCCCCGTTTCTCCGTGGGGCCGCGGCCATTTTTTTGCCGCGGCGCTGAAACTTGTAGACATGGTGCACCGCAGGACGGCGTGTCCCGGGACAGTATGGGGAACGTCGAGAGCGTCCGGCCGCGCCATGTGGGTCGGATGCGAAGGTAAACGACCATCAGAAGGAGAAATCCAACATGGACAAACGAAAGATCTCGGCCGTATGCGCGACCGTGGCCGCGTTGGCGGCGTTGTGCGTGCCAGGCTCCGCCGCGTTCGCCGCGGACGGCACGCTCACGTTGAACGCGGGCGACGGGTCCACCCTCGCGGGCCACAGCTTCACGGTCTACAAGCTCGCCAACTACACGGACGTCGTCAAGGACGGCGCGAACGTGAAGAGCGTGAGCGCGAAGCATCCCGACCAGACGACCGGCGACTGGATCGCCGCCGCCCTGAAAGCGAACGGCGTCAACTACAGCGTCGACGCGGGACAGAACGCCGCCGAGCAGCTCCTGCGTTTGAAAACCGACACGGACACGCTGCGCAAGGTCGCGAACACCCTGCAGTCCACCGCCGCGACCAGCAAGGTCACCGCCGTGAAGACCAACCAGACCTCCACCACGGGCAGTCTGAACCTGACCCTGCCGGAAGGCTACTACCTCGTCGTCGACGCCCAGGGAATCCCGATCCTCGTGTCCACCACCATCGGCGGCGCGACCAAGATGAGCAGCGGCCAGACGCTCGGCTCCACGCTGGTCAAGACCAACGTCACCAAGGTGGTCAAGACCATCAAACGCGCCGACGGCACGTGGTCCAAGACCGCGGCCGCGACCAACGGCGAGACCCGCGACTTCAAGGCCACGTTCACCGTGCCGAACAAGCTGTCCGTCGACACCGTCACCCTCGAGGACCACATGACCGGCATGACCTACGTGGACGGCTCGTTCAAGGCCACGGTCGGCTCCACCGACTTGACCGCCCAGTTCGGCGCCGTCGGCAAGGACAAGGTCACCGCCGCGGACGGCAAGACCCAGACCGACGGCACCGGCTTCAAGGTCACCAGCCTGCAAAGCCTCGTGGACACGTACCAGGGCAAGCAGGTGACCGTCACCTACCGGGCCAAGGTCGTGAACGCGGCCCGCGCGAACGCCGCGGCCAACACGATCACCGTCACGTCGAACTGGCTGCCGAACATCACCCCGCCGCCGGCCACCCCGCCGGAGGACAAGGTCATCGTCAAGACCTTCGACGTTAACCTCAAGAAGATCAGCGCCGCGGACGGCACCAAGACCATCCAGGGCGCGAAGTTCAAGCTCCACAACGACACCACGAACCAGTGGTACACGTGGAACACGGCATCGAACCAGTGGACGTTCACGTCGGACGAGACGAAGGCGACCGAGTTCGCCACGAACGCGTCCGGCGTGATCAACCTCACCCGACTGGGCGCCGGCACGTACACCGTGAAGGAGACCCAGGTGCCGGCCGGCTACTTCAGCTTCGTCAAGCCGAGCTTCACGATTAAGATCACCGACGACGGGCGGGTGACCATCGCCGGCAAGGACCAGCCGGGCCTGACCACCAAGGTCACCAACGCGGACGCGAACGCCGCGGTCCCGACCGCCGTCGTGAAGAACATCGACAACATCACCCAATTGCCGCAGACCGGCGCGACCACCATGGACGTCATGCTGGTCGGCGCGTTCGCGATCATCCTCGTGGCGACCGCGACCGGCTTCGCCGCGTACCGTGTGCGCCACACCGACCTGGGCGACGGACAGGCCGTCGCCTGACCGTCATATCGACCGTCCCCGGCCGGGGGTGTTGGCCCGGCCGGGGAGCCATCGGGGCCGGAGGGCGCGTGGCATTCTCCTGTCCGCCGCGCGCCCCCGCCCTTTCCTATGAAAAACAAGACTTTCACTTTCAATTGATAAGGATGAGGGGAATGGGATTCCTTACAAGACTTCTCGCCGGTCTCACGGCGGCCGCGGCGTTGGGCGCCGGCCTGTCCGGCACGGCCAACGCGGTGGGCGTGACCGGCGCGACCGGAAACACGAAAAGCGTCGTGAAGCTCGCGGACGACGGCACGTCGAACCTGCCGGACCACCTGGTAAACAGCGACTTCGAATACCTGCCCGACGGCGGCTGGAAGACCATCAGCGCCCGTTACGACATGGCAAGCGCGTATACGAGCGTCGATCCGAACAACGGACAGTACATCCGCAACACAAGGCACGCCGATTCGGACACCGGTACCGCCTGGGTGGACTGGGACGGTTTCGACTCGTCCAGGTTCGCTTGGAGGACCGACCAGAAGGGCGGTCAGATGCAGGGCGGTCTGAAGGACCACGCCAATGCGGTCGAACTCCAGCAGGACAGCGTGGACGGCAACACGTACACAGAGATCGTCGCATCCGAAACCGACCGGACCATCTATCAGGACCTTGCCACCATTCCCGGCACCCTGTATAAGATCCGGTTGAAGCATGCCAGCCTGTGCAAGGACAACGTGGATAAGATGCAGGTCGTCATCAACGGCACGCCCATCGAGATGACCCGCGTGACCGCGAACGGCAAGGCCGGCGACAAGGTGGGTGAGAAGTCCACGACCATCGCGACCAAGGTCACGAACGTGGACCGTTGGCATCATGCCGACCAGTGGGAGACCTACGAGGGCTACTATGTGATCCCGGAAGGCCAGACCACCACGAGGTTCGGTTTCAAGGCCGTCAACTATCTCGACCCCACCAAGGGCAACCTGCTGGATGACGTGACCTTCGCGCGCGCGTACAAGCTCACTTACGACAAGAACGCATCCGATGCCACCGGTCGGGTACCGTCGAACCAGCGTGGCAAGGAGAACACCACCCAGCCCGTCAAGGCCAAGACGACCGGCAGTGTGAAGACCGTGGCGGACGAGAGCGTCCGGTACGGTTCCCTCTTCAATGGTGATTTCTCCTACCCCTCGTTCTCCGACATTCAGAAGAACGAGCAGGAAAACCACGCCGACCTGCGCACGTTCCTCAAATCGGATGACGGCACGCTTTGGTACAACATGTCCAGCACCGATCTTTCCAAGTACGGAAAGATCGGGCAGATCCCCGGTTTCGACTCTTCCAGGTTCGCATGGTCCAGTACCGAGAACGGTTCAAGGGTCGAATTGCAGCAGGACCGTAACACCAAGAACACGTATGCGGAGATCGTCGCCCAACAGGACAACACCAGCATCTACCAGAACGTGTCCACCGGCAACGGCGGCGTGCTGTACAAGATCCGGCTCAAGCACGCCAGCCGCCAATCCTCCCATGCCGACAGGATGCAGGTCCTCGTGGGAGCCGACGCGGCCCACGCGACGCCTGTGGAGATGACCCGCGTCACCTCTAACGGCCATGGCGACAAGGTGGGCGGGAAGTCCACCACCATCACCACGAAGGTGTCCAACACCGATCCCCGCGATCATGGCGCACAATGGGAGACCTACGAGGGCATCTACCTGGTGCCCGAGGGGCAGAAGAACACGGTGTTCATGTTCAAAAGCCTTGAAGGGTTTAAAGAGTATGAGACCGTGCCCGGCAACAACATCGGCAATCTGATCGACGACGTGCAGTTCAAGCTCGCCTACAAGCTCGCCTACGACAAGAATTCGCAGGACGCCTCCGGCCAGGTCCCGTCCGACGAGACCGCGAACACCACCCAGCAGGCCAAGGCCAAGACTACGGGCAGTGTCAGGCTCGCGGCCGAGAAGACCGCTTCCGGTCTGACGGTGCATGACCTCGAAACGGATGATGTCCCCGGTAACTACCGCCAGTTCATCCTTAATACCACCGACACGAGGCTCTCGCAGGTCGAGTTCGAGAACGGCGCGTGGTACAAGTCCACGGATTCCTCGTCCCAGGGCATGTGGCCGTTGAAGCTCGGCGCCTCGTTGACCATCCCGTCCGTGGGCGAGTGGACCGACCCGTCCGGCAAGACACACCAGATCAGCATGACCATGCGGCTGAAGGACTGGAACGGCGGCAGCGTCAGCGAACTGTACCGGTTCGATGGACACGGGAACATCGTCGGCGACGGAAGATTCTGGATCAACACGGCCTACGGTTCCGGCTATTCCAGCCTGCCCGCGAAGGTCGAACAGGCCATGGGCGGGGTCGACACGTCGAAACGCGTGGGCTGCTCGTGGACCGTCGAGTTCACGTACGCGGACACCGGCGAGAAGGTGCCCGACACGTTCAAGGGCGTGACCGGCTTCAACGACCTCGACGGTTGGGACGCGCAATCCGACCTCAAGTTCGAGGGCGTGCAGTTACTTGACGGTTTCGATGGCGCGTACAAGCGTTCCGACGCGGAACTCGGCACGTACGGTACGAACGGTTTCGCGGGCATCGGACATGATGCGGGCGACGAGGCGCATCTGAACGCGCCGCAGCAGTCCCGTCACCGCCTCGCGGCCACATGGACGGGAAGCACGTTCACGTTCTCCTACGATCTGAGCAATCCCGCCGGCCGCACCGACGGTTCGCGCATGACGTTCGGCGCGCCCGTCACCCGCGCCGCGGTGCTCACCTATGACAAGAACGCGGCGGATGCTTCCGGCCAAGTCCCGTCGAACACGACGCCGGACACGACCCGGACGGCCTCGTCCAAGACGGATGGCAAGGTGTCCGACCTCGTGCAGCGCACCACCACGCATGAGGACGGCAGCGTGACCGTCAAGACCATCGACACGAGCACGGACGTGGTGTCCGGATGCCAGGTCTACTATCCAGCCGGCCAGAAGATCACGTTGGCGACCATGGCGAAGGACGACGACTGCTGGGATTCCAGCATGCTGTCGCGTCCGGGCCACACCCAGCTGGGTTGGAACCAGGACCGGAACGCGACCCAGGCGCAGGCCCAGGTCACGATGGTCGAGGGCGGCATGACCGTGTACGCGGTGTGGGTCGGCAACCCGGTCCTCACCTACGACACGAACAAGCCGAGCACATGGTCGGGCCAGATGCCGTCCACCCCGGCGTCCATATCCGTGGCTTACAACACGGCCGCCGCGGACGGCTCCGGCTGGCGGGCGGGCGACACGACGAAGATCCGCGGCTACAGGTTCCTCGGCTGGTACACGGGACCGCAGGACAATGCGGGCCTGTACGACTGGACCAGGCCGTTGACGGGCAACGTGACCGTGTACGCGCACTGGCAGCGGTTGCAGGCCAACGTGGTCTACAACGCGAACGGCGGCACCGGCTCGCACGCGAACACGACCGGCTGGCAGTATTCGGACGTGACCATTCCCGGCGACACGTCGAAATCGTTCACGCGAGACGGATACGTCTTCAAGGGATGGTCCCTCAAAGCAGGCAAGGCCGATGTCGTCTATAAGGATGGTTCACAGATCCCGTTGCAGGACAAGGACATCACCCTGTACGCGCAATGGCAGGGGATCCATGAGAACTTCACCGAGACGGGCGGCATTAGCCTGCCGCTGCTTATCGCGGGAGGTATCGGTCTGCTCGTGATGGGTGTCGGGTCCACGGTCATGCTCACGAGACGTATGAACGGCCACGGCATGCCGGACGGCGAGTGACCGGGAACAGATGACGGGAGGGCCGGCGGCCGGCCATCCACCACTCCGACCGGATGCGGCGTGATGGCCTGGACACCGGCTTTCCCTGTTCTTCCCGATATTCGTGGAATGGATCGTGGCGAAGGCATGGACGTTATGGACTGGGATTGGATCATCGAGGGCGAACGCGCCACGGAGGGCCGGCGCGGACGGCGTGTGCGCCGTCTGCATGCCCGTCGCGCGCGTCGCGTGTTCCGTGCTCTCGTCGCGGTCACCGTCGCCTGCTGCCTGTTGGGCGTGGGCGTTTTCGCGTGGCTTGGCGTGGAACAGGCCGGCACGGCCCGCCGTGCCGCCGAATCCTCCGCGTTGGCGGTGAAGGACGACCATTCGGCCGAACGGTACGCGCGCATGGTCGCCAAAGCCCGCGCATACAACCGGCGTCTCGCGGCCACACCGCAGGTCATCGGCGAACTGTCCGGCGAGGACGGCGCCGTCAAGGGCGATTTCGGGTTCAAATCCGACAGGGAGTACCAGAGCCTGTTGGATTTCGGCGACGGGATCATGGCGACAATCGAGATCCCGTCGATCGGCGTGGACCTGCCCGTCCGGCATGGGGCCGACGCGTACGCGCTGGACAACGGGGCGGGGCATCTGCATGGCACCTCGCTTCCCGTCGGCGGCAAAAGCACGCACAGCGTGATCACCGGGCACACGGGAGTCGCGGACAAGGCCCTGTTCACCCGGTTGACCGAACTGCGGAAGGGCGACGTGTTCTATGTTAAGGTCGCGGCCCAGACCCTCGCCTACAAGGTCACGCGCATCAGGACGGTCGACCCGGACGATCTGAGGAGCGTGCGCGTCGAACCCGGCCGCGACCTGGTCACGCTGGTCACGTGCACGCCGATCTTCCTGAACACGTACCGTCTGCTCGTCACGGGCGAACGCGCGAGCATGCCGGGCGACGCGCCCTATCCCGAGGACGCGCCAAAGACCAGCAGGCGGGACATGCGCCCCTATCTCGTGTCCGGCGTGACACTGCTCGCGGGACTGCCCGCGGCGGTCGTCGCGTCCAGGAGGAAAACCCGCCCGTACGGGAGACACGGACGGAAGGACTGACCTTGGACGGCGTCACGTGGGGTAGTCTGTAAGGGTGTGACGCCACGCCACCGCCGACAGGCCGACACGCCGATGACGCCGATATCGGATTGGGGGCACGTGGAATGTTTGACGGAAACGTCGCAGGGATGTTTCCACTGGAGCCGGATCCCATGGAGGGAACGGCATTGGAGGGTAGACAGATATGAACAAGAAGGCTTTCAGCGTCGCGGTCGCATCCGTGGCGGTCGCGGGCACCATCGCCGCACCGGCCATGGCGGACGAGACCGCGGTCACGCCGGTCGAACAGGCCCAGCAGGCCGTCGTCCAGGCGCAGGAAGCGGTCGACCAGGCCGCGGCCCAGCAGGGCGCGCAGCAGGATCAGGTGTCCGCCGCCCAGCAGCAGGTCGCCAATGCCAAGGACAGCCTCGACCAGGCCAACACCGGCGTGCAGGACGCGCAGCAGGACGTGCAGCAGGCCCAGCAGCAGGTCGACCAAGCCCAGCAGGACGTGCAGCAGGCCCAGCAGAACGTCGAGGACACCATCAACCAGGACCGGAACGTGCAGCAGGCCACCACCGGCGTCCAGCAGGCGCAGGACAGCCTCGGCCAGGCGCGGGACAATCTCAAGCAGGCGCAGGAGAAGGCCGACCAGACCGCGAAGAACGCCAGCAAACTCGAGAAGGCCATGAACGACAGCCAAGCCATCCGCGACGACGCCGCCAAGGCCAAGGAGCAGGCCGACCGGAAGGCCAAGCAGGCTCAGGCAAAGGTCGACGCGACCGACAAGGCGAAGCTCGACCAGGACACCGCCGCCAAGAAGACCGACGCCGCCAAGGCTCAGGCGAAGGCCAACGAGGCCCAACAGGCCGCGGACAAGGCGCAGGCGAAGAGCGACGAGGCGAAGGCGAAGCTCGACGAGGCCACCCGCCTGGCGGGCGACGCGAACGATCCCGCCAAGGTCAAGGAGGCGCAGGACGCCGCCCAAAAGGCCGGCGAGGCCGTCAAGGACGCGAAGCAGGCGCAGGCCGAGGCCACCGTCGCCGCCGCGACCGCGAAATCCACGGCCGACAAGACCCAGTCGAAGGCCGACGACGCGCGGAAGAAGCTCGACAAGGCGAACGACGCCGCCGACCAGGCGAAGGCGCAGGCCGACAAGACACAGGCCGCGCTCGACAAGGCCCAGGCGGACAAGACCACGTCCGACAAGGCGCTCGACAAGGCCCAGGCCGCGCTCGACAAGGCCCAGAGCGAGCTCGCCAAGGCCGACCAGAAGGCCGCTGACGCGAAGACCGCCGCCGAGAAGGCCGCCCGGCAGGCGGATGCGGCGCAGGCCGCGTACGACGCGGCCGTGAAGGCCGCGCAGGATGCGAAGAAGGCCGCGGACGAGGCCGCCGAGAAGGAGGCGCAGGGCGCGGCCGGCTGGTTCCAGTCCGACAACGCGGAGCAGGCGTACAAGTATCTGACCGATTCCAGCGTGTCCAAGTACCTCGAATACACGCATATCGGCGCGAAGGACGATGCGACCAGCCTCGACAACCTGCTCAAGGCCCTGGACATGATCGACGAGTGCAACAAGCTGCGCGCGGAGAACGGGTTGGAGCCGTTGAAGGTGTCGGAGACCGCGTTGGCCATGGCCATGGTCCAGGCCAACTACGCGGCCAACGGCCACTACGAGCACAACTACCAGTACGACAACGTCGGCGAGAATCTCAACTGGGGCTTCGCCGATGACGATCCGTACGATGGTTGGTACACGATGGAGAAGGAGACCTACGACGCGGCCGTGAAGTCCGGCGACTATCCCGACCTCGCCAGCCTGTCCGCGTACGACGTGTTCCGGAAGTATCCGGACCTGTATTACAAGGTCGGCCACTACCTCAACATCGTCAATCCGGACTACATCGCCACCGGCATGGCCTACAGCGGCTACGGCGAAACCAACTATGACCACGCGTTCACGCAGGAGTACTTCAACGACTGGAACTCCTACAATACGCACGACACCGTGTACGACGCGGCCGTCTACCGCACCATGGTCGAGAACTACGTCAACCAGGTCCGTTCCGCCCAGTCCACGTACGACGAGGCGTTGAAGAAGGTCGACGAGGCCAAGAAGGCGCTCGACAAGGCCAACCAGGCGAAGGCCGACACCACGGCCGCGCAGGCCGCCGCCGAACAGGCCCAGCAGGCCGCGAAGGCCGAGGCCGCCGAAACCGCGAAGGTCCTCATCGCCGCGACCGCCAAGAGCCAGCAGACCCAGGTCGCGTACGAGCAGGCGAAGAGCGCGAACGACAAGGCCCAGGCCGACTACACGGCCGCGGACACCGCCCGCCAGTCCGCCCAAGCCGACTATGACGAGGCGAAGAGCGCGAACGACAAGGCCCAGGCCGACCTCAAGGCGGCCGAGACCGCCGTCGGCCAGGCGCAGACGGCTCTGGACAAGGCGCAGGCGGACAAGACCCAGGCGGACGAGCGTGTGAGCATCCTGACCGACGCGGAGAACGCGTTGGCCCAGGCCAAGACCACCTACGAGCAGGCGAAGAGCGAGGCCGACCAGGCCCGGCAGGCGTTGGAGGCCGCCAAGGCGGATCTCGACGCGAAGCAGGACGCGTACGCGCAGGCGAAGGCCAAGAGCGACGAGGCCGCACGGCAGGTCAAGGATCTCGAGGCCGCGTTGGCCGACCTCGACGCCAAAACCCAGGCGTTGACCGCCGCGCAGAAGGACCTCGACGCGAAGACCCAGGCCTACGAGCAGGCTTCCACGGCCCGCGACGACGCCGCCAAGCAGGTCGAGGCCGCCAAGACCGCGGTGAAGGACGCCGAACAGGCGCTGTCTGACGCGCAGGCCAAGCTCGAGCAGGCCAAGCGGGACGCGAAGGACACCGACGCGGTCAAGGCCGCGCAGGCCGCCGTGGACAAGGCCCAGGCCGACCTCGACGCCGCGAAGCGGGCGTTGACCGCCGCTCAGGCCAAGCTCAAGGCGGCGAAGGCCGCGCAGGCGCAGGCCAAGACCGCCGTGGACAAGGCCCAGGCCGCATTGGCCGCCGCGATCAAGGCCGCGGCCGACAAGAACGGCTCCAAGACCGACAACAACAACACCGGCAACGGTTCCGCCACGGTGCCCGGCGCGCAGACCGGACAGACGGGCCTGAAAGCCAGCGAGACGGCCGCGCAGGCCGCCGCCGCGAAGGCCGACAAGGTCATGGCATCCACCGGCGCGAACACGAACGGCATGCTCCTCGCGGCCGTCGCCCTCACCGGCATCGGCTGGACCATGCTCGACATGAAGCGCCGCCGCATGGACGTGACCGCACGCCACAGCACACGCTGACCCAAATCCCCCTCCAATCCAGAACAAGCGGCCGGAACAGGACCCATGGAAACCCGTACGACGGTTTCCGGAACTCCCGTTCCGGCCGTTTTCCTTTCTGGTGCGTCAGAACTTGTAGACATGGTGCACCGCAGGGCGCCGCACCCCGGGACAGTATGGGAGCGTCGAGAAAACGAAAAACCGAACGAAAGGCCCACGGAATGGCGCAAACTACCCGGCAGCAGATTCAAACCATGTTCGATTTGATCGAGACCTTGAAGGAACGCAAATACCTTCCAGGGGAATCGAAGATCTCCGATGACCGCATCACCGACGCGCTGCGCACCATGGTCGAGCCGAACGGACTCATGGACGCGACCATCGCGAAGGTCCTTCGCCCCGACATGTCCGGAGAGGAGTTCGAAGCGGTCGCCATGTTGGACGAGGAGGCGTCGTACGGACTGTTCGACACGTATCGCGCCATCATGATGCCGTCCGATTACGACGTCTCGCACGCCATAGCCTGCGCGTTCAAGCAGGACATACCGCGCCTGTTCTCCGATTTCGCGCTGCAGATCCATCCGACGTCCGACCGCGCCGGCGCGTACCGCATCGCGGCTACCGTCAGCTATATGGAAGGGGATCCTGCGGCCAGATGCAAGCATTTCGCCGACCAGCTGTACCGGGTCAAACCCGAGGACGAGATGCTGAGGAACCTGTCGGTCGCACTGATCCATGGCATCGAGCCGGCGCGGACGGCATCGCGGCCGAACGCGAACGCGTCCAGGCCCAAAGGGAACAGACGGACGCCGGCGAAGGACTCGCCGCGGAAGCCATGAACCGCGTCGCAGCGCGCTGACAGGGAAAGGACTCTCTCAGGATGGACGAGATCGACGAATGGACCGTCGGTCCGATTCCCATAAGGCCGGCGCCCGGACCGGCCGCGCCAAGGCCGTCTCCCGATGATGCGGGCGCCCGCCCCGTTCCGTCGCCGGAACCCCGGATCCCGGACTCATCCGAGAACCGTCCCGCCGCTTCGGACAAGCCTCCGGTCCAAAGACCCAGGCTCAAGGGGCTGTCGCATGCCCGTACGCCCGAGATTCCGGACATGCCTCCGTTGCCGTCGAGGGCGCCGTCCCGGGACAGCATGCCGTCCGTAGCTCCCGCGCCCGCGCCGATCCGTCCGGAACCATCATCCTTCGTGGCCGCGAGTCCGGAAAGCGTGCGCGACGGACTCGAGGCCGTCGCCGACATCCCTCCCGAGACCCACGGCATCCCCCGTGCCGCCGTCATCGTCTGCTGTTCGGTCGTGGGAGCCATGCTCGTCTCGGCCATCGCCGGAGGCTGCGTCGTCGCGGCCGGCCGCGTCCGGGAAGCCAAGGCCGCGGAACAGTCCCGCGACCGATGCGAATCGTCCCTGGGCAGGCTCTCGTCCGCCCGACGCGAACTGGACAAGGCCATGGAAGAGGCGGAACGGACGTCGAAGACGGATCCGAAGACCGTGAAGGATCCGAAGACCATCGACAGGCTGAACCGCGCGGCATCCGTGAAGACGCCCGGCATGGTCTCCTGCGACGCGTCCGACGTGGACGGCCTGGACACGGCCGCCGTGAAGGCGGACAGGAGCGCGAAGACCGCGAAGACCTCCGTGAAGGCGATACGGACGGCCGTGAAGGCGGTCGAGGCGTCGAAGCTCGACAAGACCGTCGACGACGCGTCACGGCTGCTCAAGGATTCGGAAGGCAAGGTCCAGGACGCCAGGACCCGGGAGACGTTGTCGAAGGCCATCAAAGCCCGCGATGCCGTCGCGATCGCCAAGGCCGTCAAGGCCGTGAACGACTCGAAGGCCGCGAAGGAGAAGGCCGACGCGGAAGCCAAGGCGAAGGCCGAGCAGGAGGCCGCGAAGCGGAAAGCCGAAGAGGAGTCCGCCGCCGAACCACAGCAGTCCCAGAACGTCCAACGGCAGACCGCCGGAACCGGACAGGGCCGCGCCCAACGGCAGGAGAGCGTCCAAACGCCGTCCACGACGCAGAGGCAGCAGCAGTCCTCGACGCCATCCGCCCCATCGTGGAGCGTCCCGTCGGAAAACGACGACGGAGGAATGCCGGACACCGATCCAGGACTGTGAGAAGGAAGGAACGAATGAACGTCCAGAACCAACCGCCTTTGCCCCGGGCACCGCATCCCCGGCCGGCGCTGACCCAACTGGTCCCTCCGTTCGCGGCCCGTCCGACCGCCGACCGCGTATGGCTGGTGGCGGCGCATGGGGGAGCGGGGTGCACCACAATCCGCATGAGCGCGAGGGACCGGTACGCGGACGCGGGACGCGGCCTGCCGGTCAGCGCCGACCCGCGTCTCCCGAGCCGGGTCGTGCTGTGCGCCATGTGCACGGGACGCGGCCTCGAAGCGCTCCGCGCGCTGCTCGCCGACTGGAACGCGGGACTGTTCGGCCAGACCATCCTCATGGGCGTCGCCGTCACCATGCCGTTGCCGAAGACGCCGCGGGAGCTGCGCAAGGGCGCGCTTCTGGTCGGCTCCGCCGCGCCCGCGCTGTGGAGGCTGCCCTTCATCCGCGGACTCGACCTCGACGGCTTTCCCGAAACGTATCCGCGCGCGTACGCCAAGATGCTCAAGGACCTCGAAGCGGCTGGCGGAACGGCATGAGAAAACTTGTAGACGCCGTGCACCGCCGCGGCGCCGGGGATGTGCGACCGTGGAAGGCGCACCAGCAACGAACATCAAAGGAGAAATGATGCTTGAACACATCGCATCCGCCGCCGCGGCCGCGAAAACCACCGCATACGGCATGGTCCTCGCCGACCTGTCGAACCCGAAGGCGTGCCTCCCGCCTGGATTCTCCAGCCCGGTGAGCACCGCGCTCGGATGGGTCAAGGCCCTCGGGCTGGTCGTCGCGATCGTCGCGCTGATCCGCATCGGCGTCCACGTGCTGCGCCAGCAGGGCGACGGCGTCCCGGACAGGGACGACACGTTCGACAAGCTCATCAACTGGGTCGTCGGCATCTTCATCGTCGCCGGCGCCCTGGCGTTCATGAGCGCGCTCGGACTGTCCATCGCGGAAAGCTGCTGAGCGGATGACGCGCCGGCGCAAGGGCCGCCTCGCCGCGATGCTTCTCGCGCTGGCGGCCGTCCTGTCACTCGCGGCCTGCGGAGGACCGAACTTCGACGCGTTGAAAGACGATCTCAAATTCGGCGACGAGGAGATCTCCGACGTGATGACCACGTATTCGATGAAGATCCCCCAGAACAAGCCCGGAAAACTCATCCGCAGCCCGCAGTACGCCTGGGCCAACAAGAACCAGGGGAACGCGGTCGCCGCCGCCGGATCCGCGAAGGTCTACTTCGTCGCGAACCCTTCCGCGCAGTGCGACGCGCTCAACGCGACCAACTCGCAGATCTCCGACGACGACGCGTCGGAGGGCTCGGGAACCTGGACATACGTCTCGTCCACGAGATCATGCGACAAGCAGCGCAAGCTCAGCTGGCTCGAGAAGACCATGTGGACGATGTACGAGCAGCAGTCGGGCGACACGATCGACTGGCTCAGCACCAGCCGCAACACGCTCGTCGCCTCGTCGGGGACCGTCTCCACCCTCCAGAACTCCGTGCTGCCCATGTACGACGCGTGGGACACGAACGTCAACAAATACCTCAACATCGCCCAGGGCGTGCTCATCGTCGCGGCCGCGATCAGCCTCATGGTCCTCGCGGCGCGCATCGTCTGGCAGATCGGCAACGGCTCGGCCGGCATGGACGGACACCTGCTGGGCAAGATCGAATGGATCTTCCTGGGCGTGTTCATGGGCTCGTCCGCCGCGAGCATCGCCCTCACGTTCTTCAAACAAGCCCACATGACGAAAACCGTCGTCAACGGCGTGCCCACGGCCACGGCCGGACGCTCCACTCCGGCCCTCGCGTCATGGACGCCCGGATCGGGAGCCTCGTTCTTCGTGTCCGACTGGGTGAGGCTCCAGGTCGACCCGTTCCTCATCATCGCGGCCGTCTGTGGCGTCGTCGCGGCCGGCTTCAAGCTCATCACCACGCAGGAGGGACGCGAACTCGTCCCGTTGGGCAAGGCCTTCATGTGGGCCATGCTCACCAGCGTATGCCTCGCCGGATTCGTCAACCTGTTCCAGGACACCGTGGACACCTGGACCGCGGGCGTGCTCAAAAGCGCGTCCAACATGATGCGCGACTCGTGGCAGCACAACACGCTTGCGGCGACGGAATTCTTCAACCTCGACTGGCCTATCGCCCTGGTCCTCACCATCGTGGTGTGGTTCTGCAACCTCATCAGCAAGGTGTTCTGCTACCTGCGCGCCGGCCTGCTGCCCATCATGGTGGGCGTCGCCCCCGTCTGGGCGGCGATGAGCTGGATGGAGACCGGACGCCAGGCGTTCGGCAAGGTCATGGGATGGCTGTTCGCTTTCCTTTTGTACAAACCCGTCGCCGCGCTCGTCATGGCGACCGGAAGCGCGATCATGGTCACCGCGACGGACGGCGACGACAGCCAGGCCATCACCCTCATGCTCACAGTCAGCGTCATCGTGCTCCTGCCCGCGATGATAAAGCTCATCGTCCCGGCCGTGGCGGGAAGCGTCGGCGGCGGCGGGGTCATACCGTCCATGCTCGGCGGAATCGCGGGCATGGGCGTCATGGCCGCCGGCGGCGCGCTCAAGGCCGGCGCGAAGGGCGTGGCCGGAGCGGCCGGCAAGAAGAACGCCGCCCCCGACGGCGCGAAACCGTCGGGAGCCGCGCAACCATCCGGCATCGGAGCCGGCGGCGGACCGGCGGGAACGCAGGCGGGCTCCTCCGGCGGCGGAGGACAATCCACGTCGTCGGAATCCGCCGTCCCTGACGGCGCGAAGGACACGGCGGACAATCCCATGCCGTCCGGCATGGACCAGCAGTCCGCGGGCTCCGGCTCCGGAGGCGCCCCGGACGGAGCGAAACCCGAATCCTCGTCCACCGCCGCGCGGATCGAACAGTCCGTCGGCCGTTCCGGCTCCGACCCGTCGGCCCCGGCGGGCGCCCGCCCGTCCGGAGGCGCGAAGCCGTCCAGAGACGGGCCCGACGGCGCCAACCGCGCCGCGACCCGCAAGACCAAGGAGTTCTAAATGGCCTCAAGCACGACATACGGCGACTGGATGCGCCCCATCGCGGGCGGCATCCGCAACATCGGCAAGCCGCTGACCTTCGCGGGCCTCGGCGTGCTCGTCGTCACGCTGATGCTGTCCATGGTCAACGTGGTCGCGGCCATCGCGACCGCGGTCATCGGCATCGGCACCATCGCGGTGCTCGCGGTACGCGACCGCGAACATCGAAACGTGCTCGACCGGACCGTGGAACGGCGCTCCTGGCTCTCGGAGTCCAGGAAGGGCAGGGCCCTGTACCGTTCCGGAATGCTCGCGCCCGTCGAATCGGGCGAATGCCGCCTGCCCGGCATCCTGTCGCGCGTCTCGCTCGTCGAGGCGAACGACGGGTTCGGCAACCGGCTCACCCTCGTGCGCCACGGGCACACCGGAGAATACTCGCTCCTGTTCGCATGCCAGCCGCAGGGCGCGGCCCTCGCGGACGACGACGTCGAGGACGCGTACGTCGCCTCGTGGGCCGGCCTGCTCGAGGCGCTGGGCGGCGAGGCCGGCGTGACCCAGCTGGCCGTCACCGTGGACACGTCGCCCGACTCGGGCGTGCGCTTCCGCCGCAACCTCGCCAAGCGCACCGTCAAGGACGCTCCCGAGCTCGCGGCCCGCGCCATGGCCCAGATCATGGACCTGTACGCGACCGGCGGCGCGTCCAGCAGCGTGATCCTCACGCTCACGTTCCGCTACGTCGACGTGCGCGACGGGAAATTCCTCGAACCCGAGGACGCGGCCCGCCGCATCGGACAGCTCGTCCCCAACCTCATCCGCCGCATCGCCGACGCGGGCGGCGGGACCGCGCGCACGCTCACCATCGACGAGATCAGCCGCATGGTCCGCGTCAGCTACGATCCCGCCACGCAGGACACGCTCGAACAGGCCGACGGCCAGCCATGGATCGAATGGGAGGACGCCGGGCCCGTCGCCTGCGAGGCCGGCTGGGACCACTACCGGCACGATTCCGGCGTGAGCCGCACATGGGAGATGTGCGACCCGCCCAAATCCAACGTGACCAGCTCCACCCTGGCGCGTCTGCTCGGCCCGCTCTCCGATTGCGACCGCAAGCGCGTCACCGTCGTGTTCCACGTCCTGCCTCCGGACAAGACCGCGTTCATGGCCGAGCAGAACAGACAGAGGGCCGCCAACCAGGTCAGCCAGGAGAAGCGCGCGTCCATCAGCGCGATGAGCCAGATCAACAAGGCCAACCGGCAGGCCATCGAGACCAACAGGGGAGCGGCAATTGTGTTCTTCGGCATGCTCGTGACCGCCACCGTTCGCGCCGGCGACGACGAGCGCATGAGGCTCGAACAGGCCACGCACGCCGTCGAGGGCGCCGCCGGAAGCGCGAAGATCGACCTGCGCCCCTGCTACGGCGCGCAGGACACCGCTTTCGCCGCGAGCCTGCCGCTCGGCCTCAACCTCAGGAACTACACGCCTCCCAGCGCGTTCGCCGCGCTCTCGTGAAAGGAACGGAACCATGCGGAAGGGAAAGAACACCGGCCGGACCATGGATCCGGACATGCCGGTCCTTCGCCCGTCCATCCCGCCAACGCCGACGGGGCCGTCCTGGAGGGGACGGCGCTCAAGGGGCGGCGGATGGGGCGGGCTCATGCCCACGATGGACGAGTTCTTCGGCACCAGCACCCAGGTGTGCGGGGGATTCTGGCCGTTCAGCACCGACATGGCGCTGCCCGTCGAGGGCGTGCCCATCGGACGGAGCATGACGACCGGCGCGGGCGTGTGCTGCGATCCGATCAGCTGGTTCCGCGCCGGCATCATCGAACAGCCCAGCATGTTCGTCATGGGACTGCCCGCCATCGGCAAATCCACGTTCGTGCGCCGCCAGGTATGGGGCATGTCCGCCCTCGGCATGAACGCGATCATCCCCGGCGACCTGAAGCCCGACTACGCCGAACTCGTCCGGCTGCTCGGCGGACAGGTCATCCGTCTGGGCAGCGGCCTGGGCTCCATCAACCCGCTCGACCCGGGCGGCATCCACGACGCGCTCAAACGGCTCACGGGAGACGCCCGCAAGGACCTGCTCGCCGACTACCACGAACGTCGCAGCGCGCTCATGGAGGTGCTGCTGACCATCAGCCGCACCGGACGGGAGGAGGGACGCCGCACCGTCTCCGACGTGGAATCCAACGTCCTGTCCACCGCGCTCAAGATCCTGTACGAGCGCACCAAGGACGACCCGGCACCGCCCGTCATCCCCGACCTGCGCGACCTCGTCAAACAGGGCACGCCCGAGATCCGCGCCGCCGCCGTGTTCGACGACCCCGAGAACGACGATGCCTACGCGCGCTCGACCCGCGACCTGCTGTCCAGCCTCCACGGACTCGCGAACCCGATGGGACGGTTCGGACGCCTGTTCTGCGAGCAGACCACCGAACGACTCGACCTGTCCCGCCCCGTCGACTTCG
>ERZ1026933.128-NODE-128-length-20398-cov-6.787150_pt1 | contig 20398 bp, 16 predicted proteins | sample MGYA00519252_ERZ1026933 | MGnify/ENA primary metagenome ERZ1026933 (study PRJEB26926, sample SAMN06164828) | human gut metagenome | biome: ENVO:00009003; feature: ENVO:2100002; material: ENVO:00002003 | host: Homo sapiens | place: USA | collected 2012 ... | reverse complement strand
TAATTATTAATTGCTTATTATATTTAACACAAAATATGGAGGCTAATATATGTTCAAATCTTTAGAAGTTAAATATCCTAAGTTTTATCAGGTATTCAGATTCATTATAGTTATAATTGCTTCCGTGCTGTACGCATGGAATTTAAGATGCTTTGCCAAAGTCGCAGACCTGCTGCCAGGAGGCTTTTCAGGAGTCTCCCTGTTATTTCAGGCAATCGGACTACGTTTTTTTTATATCAGCATCCCATTTACAATATTCAATGTGGCACTTAACATTTTCCCAGCTTACATTGCCTACCGCTACATCGGCAAGAAGTTTACCATCTACTCAATCGTGGTAATTATACTTTCCAGTGTGCTTGTTGATATCCTTCCTCCATACATTTTTACAGAAGATATCCTGCTTATAAGCGTATTTGGCGGAATTATCAACGGATTCGCAATAAGCCTGTGCCTCAATGTCGGCACTACCACAGGTGGAACTGATTTCATAAGCATTTATTTTTCTCATATTAAAGGAATAGACGCATGGAACTATATTCTTCTTGGTAATGTTGTGATTCTGCTCATCGCAGGCGGACTGTTTGGCTGGTCAATCGCGCTCTACTCAATAATATACCAGTTCTGTAGCACTCAGGTAATCCAGTTCATGTACAAACGCTACCAGAAGATGACATTATTCATCATTTCTGACAAATCCGAAGAAATCTACCACGCCATAAAGAATACAACCAACCACGACGCCACGCTTTTCAAGGGAATCGGCTGCTACGAGGAAAAAGAGCGCACGCTCATATACTCAGTAATCAACTCCGAAGCGAAACGTGAACTTATCACATTGATTCGCTCAATTGACAAGCACGCATTTATAAATGTGGTAAAAACCGAAGAGCTTGACGGCAGATTTAACGATATTCCACATGATTAATCAGGACACAGAATATTCGTACTCATATCATATTTTAGTCAAATTTCTCCAATAAACTATAGACAATCAATTAACATACACTAAAGAAATGGAGAGATGACTATGGTTAAATTAAATAAAATCAAAAGGAATTGCGTAGCCGCAGTTATTCTTACTATGTGTCTTATGACTGCTGGCTGTGCCAGAAATTCAACTTCAATTACTACTGCATCAGGCGGTGAGACTACCATCACTTCAGGCATTACTAAAGAAGACACAGATGTAACACACGCAGATGATGCAGAGAATTACAGAGTCTCCATTACAGGTGATTTCACTGTGACATCTGATACATCAGATGGAGTTACACAGTCAGGTTCTGTATACACAATCACAAAGGCAGGTGAATATACAGTAGCCGGTCTTTTATCAGAAGGACAGCTTATCGTTGACGCAGGTGATGAGGACGAGGTTACTATCGTATTAAACGGAACATCTATCACATGCTCAAGTGGTTCACCTATATACGTTAAAAATGCTTCCGAAGTCAAGATTAAATCAGAAGAGAACTCATTTAACGAAGTAATTGACAATCGTACCGAAGCTACAGAAGATTCTTCTGATGACGCTGTCAACGCAGCAATCTATGCAACATGCGATTTAAAACTCGTCGGCAAAGGAGCCTTAGTTGTAACAGGTAATTACAATAATGGTATCCAGAGCAAGGATGACCTTTCTATTAAAAATGTGATTGTTAAAGTTACTGCTGTGAACAACGCAGTCAAAGGCAACAATGCCGTTGATATTGAATCTGGAAATATAATTGCAATCTCCGCTAAAGGCGATGGCATCAAGACTTCTAACAGCAATATTTCTAACAAGGGCAACCAGAAGGGAATCGTTACAATCACTGGCGGTAACATTGATGTATATGCAGCCTGTGATGGTATAGACGCAGCCTACGTGGTAGATATATCAGGTGACGGTAACTTAAACATCTATACAGATACTTACTCTGAATATAGTGAAGAAGTTACTTCTTCAGGTACATCTACCAGTCGTAACAGTTCTGCTAACAAGACTGCTTCTGCCAATACTGTTTCTTATGTGGCAGCTTCTGACACTATCGCCAACGCACCTGGCGGCTTTGGTGGCGGCAATGCTCCAGATATGAGTAACGGCAACGCTCCCCATATGAACGGTAGCTCTGATAGAAATAAGACCGGTGGCGACCGTCCAGGAATGCCTGGTGACTTTAATGAATCCGGTAATTCTTCTGGACAGTCCTACTCAACTAAGGGTATTAAAGCAGAAAGCGAAATAAATATTTCAGGCTTTACAATTAACATAAGTTCGACAGATGACGGTATCCATGCCAACTCTGACTCAGGTGTACTTGAAACCGGCGAGGATGGCAAAGGAACTATTGTTATCAATGGTGGTTCAATTACAATTTCTTCAGGTGATGACGGCATACACGCTGACAAACAGCTTGATGTCAATGACGGTTACATTAATGTAGTAACTTCATACGAAGGACTTGAAGCCATAACTATCAACTTAAATGGTGGCAAAATATATGTATATGCTACTGATGATGGCATTAATGCCTGCACAGGTGATGGAAAGACTTCTCCAATTGTCAATGTAACAGGCGGATATATAGATGTCACAACTGCGTCTGGTGATACTGATGGTATTGATTCTAATGGAAATTACGTACAGACCGGTGGATTTGTATTAGTTAAAAGCGGCAGTTCATCTGGAAATGTATCAGGATCAATTGATGTAGATGGTACCGTAACGATAACTGGTGGAACATGCGTTGCCCTCGGTGGTGTATGCGAAACACCTGTAAACTCTGTTAATGCTTATGTATTAAGTTCAGTATCCTTCAGTTCTGGAAGATATTCACTTAAAAATTCTTCTGACGACGAAGTAATAAGCTTCACTGTTGATGGTTCATTTATCAACGGCTGGATATGCTCTGACACTCTTACAACCGGCACAAGCTACACACTCTACCGGGGTTCAGACTCTATTGCAGACTGGACTCAGGAATCTGGAACAATGGGAGCTTCTGGCACTGGCGGCTTCGGCGGCGGCATGGGCGGTCAGAATGGTGGTAATGCGCCTGATATGAATGGGCAGAACGGCGGCTTCGGCGGCAGACGATAAGATACTTCACATTTACTCTCCTTATTTTCTTAAAACAGTCACTGGATTTTGATATGCCCCCTGTCTACTTGACAGGGGGCATATCATTTTTCTGGTGGCTGTTTTCATATATCTCCCTATATCCCGCATAGCATAAATTCCTAATAAACCTACCAAATCATTATCCACCATTACTTTAGTATGTCAATTAAACATCTTATTTTATTAAATTGTCTTTCAAAACCCACTAACTATATACATAATCATAATTTAGTAGGCATTTTCACGGAAGATTTCATCTTTAAGAGCCTCTAATTCAGAAAAATCCAGGAAAAAGACCTACTCAAAAAGCTATTCACAGCTGTTTCGTAGGTTTGCTCCCTCCGCATCAGGTTATAATTCTCTCAAGCAAACCTACTCAATGACATATTATAGGCATAATAGTAGGTATATCCATATTATTCATATATACTCATATATATTAACTCATTTTCTCCTTGCTAATCCCTCCCCAATATGCTACAATTCATTTATGTTTACTTTATCGGTTTAAAGTGTTACACTTTAAACCTGTGAAGTAATCTATAATACATTTAATATGGGGGTTTTTATGTTAAAACTAGTTATTCTTATTATCTACTTTGCGGTGCTGATAGGCATTGGCTTATACTGCCGCAAGCATGCAACTGATGTTAATGGTTTCGTTCTCGGTGGAAGAAGCGTTGGTCCGTGGCTCACCGCATTTGCATATGGAACATCTTATTTCTCGGCTGTTGTATTCGTTGGATACGCAGGCCAGTTTGGCTGGAAATACGGCATTGCCGCAACCTGGGCTGGTATCGGCAACGCAATTATAGGTTCACTTCTTGCATGGGTTGTACTTGGCAGAAGAACAAGAATTATGAGTCAGCACCTTGATTCAGCAACCATGCCACAGTATTTTGGAAAAAGATTCGGAAGCAATCCATTAAAAATCGGTGCTTCTGTTATAATATTCATTTTTCTGATTCCATACACAGCTTCACTTTACAATGGACTTTCAAGACTTTTCGGTATGGCTTTCAACATTGATTACAGCGTCTGTATCATAATCATGGCAACACTTACTGCCATCTATGTAATTGCCGGCGGTTACATGGCTACTGCAATCAATGATTTCATTCAGGGAATTATCATGTTATTCGGTATCGTTGCAGTTATTGCTGCCGTAATCCACTCTAAGGGTGGCTTCATGTCTGCACTGCAGGGTCTTGCAAATGTGTCTGACCCGGCAGTAAGCGATACTCCCGGTATATTTGCTTCATTTTTCGGACCTGACCCATTCAACCTTTTATGCGTTGTAATCCTTACATCACTTGGAACATGGGGACTTCCTCAGATGGTTCAGAAATTCTATGCAATTGATAATGAAGCTTCTATACAGAAGGGTACTGTAATCTCAACAATATTTGCGCTTATAGTTTCAGGCGGATGCTATTTTCTCGGAGGTTTCGGAAGATTATTCTCTGACCAGATAGATGTCAAGGCTAACGGCTTCGACTCAATAATTCCAACAATGCTTTCTAATTTAAGTCCTGCGCTTATTGCATTAGTTGTAATTCTCGTATTGTCAGCTTCAATGTCTACACTTTCATCACTTGTAATAGCTTCAAGCTCAACACTTACTATTGACTTCTTAAAAGATAACTTTATCAAGAACATGAGTGAAAAGAAACAGGTATTATACATAAGAATTCTTGTTGTTGTATTCATTGCGATATCTGCAATACTTGCACTTATCCAGTACAAGAGTTCAGTAACATTTATTGCACAGCTTATGGGAATATCTTGGGGTGCACTTGCAGGTTCATTCCTTGCACCATTTATGTTCTCGCTTTACTCTAAGAAGGTTTCCAAAGCATCATGCTGGGCATGCTTTTTATTCAGCTCAGTACTTATGCTTGCCAACATCTTCTTCAGAGCAGGCTTCCCAACATGGCTCCAGTCACCTATCAACTGCGGTGCATTTGCAATGTTTGCCGGAATGATTATCGTTCCTGTAGTCAGCCTGTTTACACCGAAGCCAGATAAAGAGCTTGTTGACAGCGCATTTGCATGCTACGAAAAAGAAACAGAAGTGCCTCAGAAAACAGCACTTGGAAAGTAATTCGCAACATATCTAATATTTATATACCCTTTACAACAAAACCTCCTTGTGCTATAACAACCAAAGTTATAAAACACAAGGAGGTTATTTATGGCATCAAAGCTTCACAACGCCCTCGCTAAGAAGCTTCCGGATATACAGATGTCCGAAGCCTTCATAAACTGCGTATTCCTTGCCATGTCCGGTGGACTTCAGGATGCATATACATATTTTACAAGAAATGAAGTATTCTCCAACGCACAGACCGGTAATGTGGTTCTTATGAGTACACATTTTATGATGGGTGAATGGTATCAGGGATTAAAATATCTTCTGCCATTCTTAGCATTTGGTCTTGGCGTATTCGTAACAGAGCGGATTCAGGGCAAATACAAAAATGCTACCAGACTTCACTGGCGGCAGGCAATATTACTTATTGAAATTATTATCTTAATTGCAGTTGGCTTCATGCCCCACTCAATGGACATGTTTGCAACAATAATCGTATCGTTCTCATGTGCTATGCAGGTACAGGCATTTAGAAAAGTCAATGGCTATTCCTATGCAAGCACCATGTGCATCGGTAACTTAAGAAGCGGTACAGACGCACTTTCAGTATTTGTGCGTACTGGCAATAAAACATCTCTTAAGAAAGCCGGATATTATTTTGGCATAATATTATTCTTTGCAATCGGCGCAGGTATTGGTGGAAACCTTTCAATGCTGTTCGGAATCCACACAATATGGATTTCAAGTGCACTGCTTTCAATCAGCGTACTTCTTATGTTTGCGGAGAAATTAAAAATATAATGTAAATGATTCCTTGTCATAGTCATAACACATTCTAACATAAAACCCCAATCCGTGGCATAGATTGTATAAATGAAACTTCCGGAGTCCCGACATGCGAGACTATATAGAAGAACGTGCCACCCAGTTGGCATATTACATAATTGAGCATAAAGCCACTGTAAGACAGACAGCCAAAGTATTTAATGTAAGCAAAAGCACTGCACATAAAGATGTAACTGCACGACTTATGGAAATCAATCCTGAACTAGCCAAAGAAGCTAGAAAGGTTCTTGATGTCAATAAACAAGAAAGACACATCCGCGGAGGTATGGCTACTAAAGAAAAATACCTCCACGCATGTGCCAGATAGTTTTTTATAAAATTGCAGAAACTGTGAGTTCTCGTGTCTTGGATAGGTCTATAAACTCATCTTCACACTGGACAATTGGCAGACTGAGTGCATTCTCATTAATAAGAACAACCTTTCCAATTCTTCCATCTGAAAGTCTCACATCGTTATTAATATACGATGATGCCACATTCTTTAAGAAAGGAAGAATATATTCAGGTTCAAACTTTGTAAATGCATCTTTATACATTGTATCTATTACTTCAAAAGGACATAATGCTCCTCTATATACTCTTGCTGAAGTCATTGCATCATACACATCAGCAATTGCTATAATCTTGGCTACTGCTGGAATATGATCCGACTTTAAGCCAAATGGATACCCTGTTCCATCACATTTTTCATGATGGAGCAGGCATGCCTCTTTAATTCGTATATCAATGTTCTGATTCTTAACTTTCTCATATCCAAAGTTAACATGCTGCTTCATTATATTGTATTCAGCAACTGTCAGCTTACCAGGTTTTGTAAGAATTTCGTTAGGAATCATAATCTTACCTATGTCATGAAGAAGTCCACTTATTGTCAGTATTCTTATATCTTTCTCACTAAACTTAAGCCATTGCCCAAGAATTGAAGCTATCAAAGCAACATTTACACTATGAACATATGTAAGGTCATCAAACTGCCTCATACTGTGCAACATATCAAAAAGCTGTAAACTATTCCTGTTCGCAGTAAGAATCTCATTAGTTCCTTCTATCAGCTTATCGATATCAATGGGACTGTTATTCATAACAACATCGTTAAGTCCTCCTTTGATATCCAGAATATTCTCATCATAAGTCTTTTTAAAATGCTTAAACCTTATGCTTGCTCTTATCTTATCAAAATACTTAACGTTCTCTTTATTAGCAGTTTTTCCCAGAACCTTTTCCAGATCCTGCAGTTCATTATTGGTGTCGTATACCTTTACTTCCAGTATATGATGCCCTGAAATATTTGCTATTATATCATAATTAAGTATGGTATCTTTCTTTGCTAATATATTACCATCTGGCGTATGTACATCATCTGCGAGTTTATCGCCTTCCTGTGCGTCAAATATGAATATCGTCTTATCTGTCATTACTCATTCCCCCAGTATTCACGATACATTTGTCTGTAAAAATGTATTTTAATTATAAAATTCTATATAGAAATTGTCAATTTACTCTTGACGAATGTTTAAATATTGTGTAGTATCTTATGCGGTAATATTAATTGAATATTTTATATCCCTTATTAAGAGCGGTGGAGATACATAGGATCTATGAAGCCCGGCAACCCCTTTTGAGGAAGGTGCCAACCTGAGCGATATTAGTCGAACAATAAGAGGATTTCGATACAGTCTATCGGGTCCCTTGTCGGGGACCTTTTTTTGTGCGAGTAGCGATGAGAATTCTAACGTATATGACACAATCATGCTTGCATGAATTGCGACATATGCGTTTGGATTCGAGGAGCACCGCGACAATGCCAGAATGTAGTTCTGGCATCTGAGCTGCGAGCGCGAGCAGCGGTAACATTGCAGTTCTGGTGTTTCGCTACGAGCGCGAGTAGCGATGAGAATAGACACGAGAAGGTATGGGATAGACATATTCACGATAAAACAAAAAAGGAGATAACATGGAAAAAAGATTATTTACTTCAGAATCAGTAACAGAAGGACATCCTGACAAAATCTGTGACCAGATTTCAGATGCCGTACTTGACGCCCTCTACGAACAGGATCCATACTCAAGAGTAGCATGCGAAACTCTTACTAACACAGGTTTTATTATGGTAATGGGCGAGGTTACAACTAAGGCTAACATAGATATTCCTTCTATCGTAAGAAAGACAGTTACAGATATCGGTTATGACAGCTCTGATAAGGGATTTGATGGTAACACCTGTGCTGTTATGGTTGCATTAGACAAGCAGTCAGCTGATATTGCTATGGGTGTTGATAAGGCTCTTGAAGCAAAGGATGGCGAGATTGATGATTCAGAAGGTGGTGCCGGCGATCAGGGTATGATGTTTGGTTACGCAACTAACGAAACTCCTGAATTCATGCCTTACTCTTCTGCACTTGCGCAAAAGCTTTCTAAGCAGCTTACAAAGGTTCGTAAAGATGGAACTCTTTCTTACTTAAGACCAGACGGAAAGACTCAGGTAACAGTTGAATATGATGAAAACAAAAAGCCAATAAGACTTGATGCTATCGTTGTTTCATCACAGCATGCTCCTGAAGTATCTCAGGAACAGATTCATGAGGATATTAAGAAATATGTTATTGATGCAATCGTTGATCCTGCTATGATTGACGCTGACACTAAGATATACATCAATCCAACAGGCCGTTTTGTAATTGGTGGACCTAACGGAGATTCAGGTCTTACAGGTCGTAAGATTATAGTTGATACTTACGGTGGAGCTGCAAGACATGGCGGTGGTGCTTTCTCTGGTAAGGACTGCACTAAGGTTGACCGTTCTGCTGCATACGCTGCAAGATATGTTGCTAAAAATATTGTCGCTGCCGGACTTGCTGACAGATGCGAGATTCAGCTTTCATATGCAATCGGTGTTGCAAGACCAACATCTATCATGGTTGATACATTTGGCACAGGAAAGCTTGATGAAGAAAAAATCGTTGAAATCATCCGTGAGAACTTTGATTTAAGACCTAACGGAATCATTAAGATGCTTGACTTAAGAAGACCTATCTACAAGCAGACAGCTGCTTATGGTCACTTTGGACGTACAGACCTTAATCTCCCTTGGGAGAAGCTTGACAAGGTAGATGCACTCGCTAAATATCTTGGTTAATTATTAGCAATTATATATAATGCTGAATTTAAATGGCGGTCAGATAACCAGTAAATCTTCTGGTTATTTGACCGCTACTTTTGTCATCTTTATATCGGAATTTGGTCAGCCTTTCTGCCGTCATCACTGGCGAAAACCCACTAAAAGCTTGAAATCACTCAATTTAGTATGTTGTTTTTTCATCTTTTGACATAATATCTTTTACAAAACCCACTAAATTAATAATACTTCACCCTTTAGTATGTCTTTTTCATGCTTCATCTTTACATCCAGCCGGTGAATCATTATAAATTCCTTAAAAAGACCTACACAATCTGGCTCGTGCCATTATTTAGTAGGTATCCTCAACAAATTTATTTACTTTTAAAATGACAAAGACCTACTCAGATACTAACTAACGCCATCTGAGTAGGTCTTTGTTAAATTATGATATTGAAATCAGCCATTTCGCACCACTCTGCTACTATCGCATCCAGCATCAGCTCACATCTTCACGTCATCACAGCTTCTTCAGCCACTTCTTCCGCTCCATGCGTACAAGGAATATGGCACCCCTGAAGCAAAGCTCTGCCGCCATCGCTATCCACACACCAACAAGTCCGTAACTTCCAACAAGAAGGAATGAAAGAACAACCCGAACAGCCCAGAGACTGAAGAAATTCATAAGGCTTGAAACAAGAGTATCTCCTGCTCCACGAAGCACACCTGTTACTACAATTGACGCGCCATACAGTGGCTCTGCAAATGCCTCAATTCTAAGTATAGTTACTCCAAGCTCTCTTACTGCCGGGTCAGGTGTAAGAATTCCAATCATAAACGGTGCAAATATAAACATCAGAAGTCCGGTGAACGCCATTATTCCCATTCCGAAAGCAACTGAAATTCTTCCAAAAGACAACGCAAGCTTTCCTCTGCCTGCACCGATACTCTGTCCAACAAGTGCTGTTGCAGCCTCCTCAATTCCGTAAGCTGGCATATAACACAGGCTTTCAGCAGTTATTGCAAATGCATTGGCAGCCACAGCCACAACTCCTAATGGTGCAACAATTCTTGTTATCGTAATCATAGCCCCGAACATAACTACATTTTCAAATGTGACAGGAAGAGATAAAACAAATGACTTCTTTATTGTCGCAAGACCTGCCTTCTCATCAGAATCTGTTCCGTAACCCTTAGAAAGCATCGGTGTTCTGAACATCAATACATAAAACATAATAATTGTGGTGACAATCTGTGCCGCCGTTGTTCCAAGTGCTGCACCCATAACTCCAAGACCAAAGCCAAAACCATGCCAACTGAATATGAATATAAAATTGAATATAATATCAAGTAAACAGTTCATGGAATTAAGAATTCCCGGTGTCTTCGTATTGCCGCAGCTCTGTAACATTCTCGTACCAAGACGGTTAAATCCTAATGCCGGCATAGACAATGATGTTATAAGAAAATACATTGCCGCGTCCTTGTGTATCGACTCTTCTCCACCGATCCATGCTGGAAGTCCCCAGCTTATCATGGCTCCGGCAGCACCAATAATAATTGATATAAGAAGAACAATTCCAAATGACTGTAAGAACACTCTTCTTGCCCTGTTAAACTTCTTTGCCCCGACAAGCTGTGCCACCTGAATTGAAAATCCAAGTGATGGTGCAGAAGCAAGGCTTCCAAGCAGCCATGTCGTTGTCGATACAAGACCTATTGAAGCCGAACAGCCTGCCCCCAGTCTTCCAACCATAGACGCATCAATATACTGCATTATAATTGATGACACCTGTGCCAGAATCGTAGGCAGACTCAGCATAATTACAAGTCTTATCTTCTGTTCAAATGTAATCTCTTTATTATTTCTTATATAGGAAAGTGTATCTTCCTTCATTTAGCATTACCCTTCTACAATATTTTTAGCATGCTCAAGAGCTGCATCAATGTTGGCACAGAAATTATCTCTTCCAATCTCATCTGCAAAGCCAGCATGCTCCATGACTGACATAGGCTGTTCATTAACATGTGAAAGAATCATAACAGCGCCATGTCTTTTACATACCGCATGAATATTTCTTAAAGATCTGAGAGCAGTAACATCCATTGCAGGAACACCTCTCATTCTTACAATAACTGCCTTAGAACCTGATACTGTCTGGATATCAAGAAACTTGTCCGCAGCTGCAAAAAACATTGGTCCATTAATCTCATATACAAGTGTATCCTTAGGAACCTGCTTAAGATTAATACTGTCAGGATCATTATTCTCATCTATATTATCACCAATATATTTCCAGCTCTTAACCTCTGTAACATCAGCCATTCTCTTAAGAAAAAGAAGTGCTGTAAGCACAACACCAACTTCAATAGCAACAACAAGGTCAAATACAATAGTAAGTACTGCTGTTGTAAGAAGCACAAGAATATCGCTCTTAGGTGAAGTCTTACAAAGAGAAATCATTTCTCTCCAGCCACTCATGTTATAAGCTACCATGAAAAGAATCGCTGCAATTGCCGGCATTGGAATCCATGCTGCATATGGCATAAGCACAACAAGGATAAGAAGAAGTGTTACAGAATGAACCATACCAGCAATTGGTGTACGTCCACCATTCTTAACATTAGCTGCTGTTCTCGCTATAGCACCTGTTGCTGGAATTCCACCGAATAAAGCAGATACAAGGTTACCTGCACCCTGCGCAACGAGTTCCATATTAGGCTTATGTCTGCTTCCAATCATACCGTCAGAAACAACGCATGATAAAAGTGACTCAATACCTGCCAGTACTGCAATTGTAAATGCATCCGGCAAAAGATTCTTAACCATTGTTATATTAACATGTGGTATGCTGATACCCGGCAGCTTGCTTGAAATTGTATATAAATCTCCGATAGTCTTAGCCTGCATTCCAAGTTTAACCATAATTACAGAAACTATAACAGCAATTAAAGATGCTGGAATCTTCTCTAACTTCTTGAATCTAGGCCATATTATAAGAATTGCAAGTGAAACACCACCTACAACAAGAGCCTGCCAGTTAAATGTGTTAATACATTTAAACACCGCATTTAACTTATCAAGTGTCTCAATAGTTGGTCCAGTATATGCAGAAGTATCAAGACCTAAGAAATCCTTAATCTGTCCTACAAGAATAGTAACTGCTATACCAAATGTAAATCCAGTTGTAATTGTATAAGGAATAAATCTGATAAGATTACCAAATTTAAGAAATCCCATGATAATAAGAATGATACCAGCCATAATTGTTGCAACAATAAGGCCATCCATTCCGTTCTGTGCTACAATTCCTGCAACAATAGTTGCAAATGCGGCTGTTGGTCCGGCAATCTGAACCCTGCTTCCGCCAAGGAATGAAATAACAAAACCAGCAAATATAGCTGTGTAGATACCCTGCTCAGGACCTACTCCTGATGCAAGCGCAAGTGCGATAGATAATGGTAACGCTATGATTGCAACGATAATACCTGCAATAACATCATTAACAAACTGCTTCTTAGAATAGCCTTTCATAACATCAAAAAGCTTTGGTACGAATTGATTCATTGTTTTCCCCTTAAGTGGTTTTACCACATTTCTCATATTATTAATAGTGCAGAACCTGCCTGCTCATATATGTAAATCCCGTTTTAATGCGGAAACAATAAGAATAAATAAGGCTGCACACCCATTAAAAGCTGTGCAACCTTAGTCCTGTCAAACATTAAATATTAACTTAATCACGAATTACTCTGCTGTATCTGTTGTATCGTTAACCGTAACATTCTCACACACAAAATCAACTATCTTCTGATAAAGAACCTGATATCCAATCTCTGAATTCATAGTCTTGCCATAAGTATCAAGAATATCATTATAGTCATCATAACCATAATATGAAGCAAGCTCCTCACCTGTTGAATTAATATCATCTGCAGTAACAGTGATATTGTTATCAGCAGCTATCATAGTTACAATCATCTTCTGTAAAAGATACTGCTTTGCATAATTATCTGCATACTCGTTAAATGCATCAAGTGAATCAAATTTATATGCACTCTTAAGATACTCCTCCTTAGAAGAGTATGATGAGCTATATGACTGATATTCTGCATCTACGTTACTGTTAAGAGTATTTAATAAATCAGTAAGTTCTTCGCTTGGATAATCTGAAACGTCAAGTCCATCAGACATCTGTTTATAAGCAGCATCAAATATAGCACTTGAACGGCTTGATGAAGCCTGTGTCTCAAGGTAAGATCTTACATATGTTCTTAACTGCTCAACTGTTGTAACTGAACTATCCTCAATTCCTAATGAAGCAGCATTAGCTGCAACCCACTCATCTGTAAGTTCTGGAACAACTGATTCGTCAATTTCATTAACAGTTACTGTGAATACTGTTGTCTTTCCTGCAAGATCTGAATTGTAATAGCTCTCTGGGAATACACATGTAATATCAGTCTCCTGACCTACTGTAAGTCCCACAAGTCCCTTATCAAGATCTTCAATAAATTTCCCTGAACCTATTGTGTAAGTAACATCTGTAGCAGTTCCTCCTGAAAATGCTGTTCCATCAAGCTTACCACTGTAATCAAGCTTAATAACATCTCCTGCCTTAGTTGTTCCCTCTGTTATAACATTAGTTGTAGCCTTTGATTCAAGCATGCTCTTGATATAATCCTCAACATCTGAATCAAGAACAACATAATCTGACTCCTTAAGATCAACAGACATTCCTTTCCAGTCTGAAAGATTAACAAATGTCTTATATACTCCTGCATTAGATGTAATTGTTCCTGCATACTCTTCTGCATTTATCTCTGTGTTAGCTGTAGAAGCTTTAGCTTCTTTCTTTTCTGTTTTACCACATGCTACTAATGATGCTGCAAGTGCACCTACAAGTAACACACTGAATAACTTCTTTTTCATATACTTCCTCATTTCTACATACATAAACATTCCTGCCTAACAGCAAGCCTTATATTTATAGCACATTTATCAAAAAAATAAAAGTAATTTCACACTAATTTCACTTTTTTATACAGCGTTAAACTGTTATAATCTCAATGTGTTAATAATTTTTGGAGGATGCCGGTTTATTCCGGTAATTATTCTATGAAGAAATTTAATATAATAAAATGCTTTTCATATGTGTTTACTGTTATTCTGGCTCTGGGCTTTGTGCTTACCGCCTGCGAAAAACCTGCAGTTACACTGACTACCCCGGAGTCTGTGAACGGCTTTAAGTTAAACACATTTGTGCAGATTGACTCATACACAAGTGTTTCTAAGAATACTCTTACGGAAGCTCTTAATCTGTGTGACTACTACGAAAACATTTTTTCAAGGACTAAGGAAGATAGCGAGTTATCAAAGGTTAATTCTAACCAGACAACAAGCATATCTAAGGAAATGTATGAATTAGTAAGTGCCGGACTTGAATATGCTGCTTTGAGCAATGGAGCATTTGACATAACAATAGGAAGCGTTTCCAGACTGTGGGACTTCACCGCGGAATCACCGAAAGTTCCTGACAGCGGACGTATTGTCGAAGCTTTGACACATGTTGATTACACCAGAGTCAGTGTGTCCGATAACGGTGATGGTACTTATTCAATTAGCAAGCCTGATGATGTCATCCTTGACCTCGGAGCTGTTGCTAAAGGCTATATTGCCGACAAAATCAAAGATTTTCTTGAAGAAAATGGTGTAAAACATGCTATAATCAATCTTGGTGGCAATGTTTTATGTATAGGTAAGAAAACTAACACGGATAACTTTGGAATTGGCGTAAGGAAGCCATTTGCAGCCAATAATGAAGTGCTGGTTGCTCTTTCTGTTGATGATTCCTCTGTTGTATCATCTGGCAACTATGAGCGGTATTTCTATGCTGATGACGGCACATTTTACCATCATATACTTAACCCGGCTACAGGCTATTCTTATGACAATGACCTGTCCGATGTTACTATTCTATCAAAGGATTCGCTTACCGGAGACTGCTTAAGCACTACCTGCTTCTGTCTGGGTCTTGATGATGGCATGAAGCTTATTGAAAGCCTTGATGGAATTGAAGCTATATTTGTGACTAATGAAGGTGAAATTCACTATTCTAGTGGAGCAAAGGCCTATGTAAAGAGCTGAGATATCTCGCGCTACCAGGCTTAACTTAATATCAAAAATGAAATGGAGAACATACAATGATAAGACTCATATTAATCGTTATATTTGCAATAATAATATTCTTTGCCAGCCTTATAATGCTTCCTGTATTCTGGCTTATTGGCAAGTTCAATCAGGATGCTAAGGATCGCGGAAGTCTCCGCTTTGTTCAGGGTGTTTTTAAGGTTGTTCTTTTTCTGTCTGGTGTTACAACAACTGTAAAAGGACTTGAAAACCTCCCTAAAGACGGAGAAGCTGTACTTTTTGTAGGCAATCACCATGGTTTCTTCGACACAATTATTTCTTACACATACATGAAACCCAGAACTGGCTTTGTTGCCAAGAAAGAGATTGAAAAAGTTCCTCTTCTTAATATATGGATGAAATATCTTTACTGCCTCTTCCTTGACAGAAAGAATATGAAAGAAGGTTTAAAGACTATCCTTACCGGTATTGATTACCTTAAAGCTGGAACTTCAATTGTTATATTCCCTGAAGGAACAAGAAATAAAAGCATTGATGGTGTTCTTCCTTTCCATGCAGGAAGCTTTAAGCTTGCTGAAAAATCAGGCTGCAGGATTATTCCTATAGTACAGAACAACACAGCTGCTGCATTAGAAGACCACCTTCCATTCTTTAAAAAGACTCACACTGTCCTTGAATTTGGCAAGCCAATCGATGTCGCCAGCATGGACCGCGAGCAGAAAAAAACTCTTGCCAAGGATGTGCAGGATCTTATTGAGAAGATGTACGAGGAAAATAAGGCACTTGTGTAGATTGGTTTGAAGTGGGCGGTCATGATGGAGGTATGTTGTCCTTTCAGACACGCTCCCGCTCGTGAAAAGACGTAGCGGTACTAGGTGCACTGCCTCACTTCGTGAGGTGCGTTTGCCAAGTGCCGACGCCTTTCCAACGGTCTGAAACTACAACATACCTCCATCATGACCTTACACTTCACCCAATTTACAGTTTGCTTTGGTTTCCCGTTGGGAAACCTTGCTTGTTGGGAGTTGTCTTTTTGCTTACTTATTGGCAAAAACCTACTAACTCCCCTTATTCAATCTGTTTCGTATGTCAATAAATCATTATTTTTTATTATATCAACTTCAATGACCTACTAACTTGCAAGTTAAATTGAATTTAGTAGGTATTTTCCAGGCACGCAGGCTCATATTTCATCTAAATCAGCCAGCAATTTCACAAAACGACCTACTAATCCGCACACATCAGATATATTAGTAGGTTTTCATCCCTAATTCTCTAATATATCGAAGTCCAATAAACCTACTAATTCATATAAAAACAGCCATTTCGTCCGTATTTCCCAATTTTCATTGCAAAACTACACATCCACACCTGACCTTCGTGGCATAAAAAAAGACCACACCAGCAATCCGCTGATGCAGCCTCTCATCCTTACTTATTCTTCTTAAAAAATCCCTTCTTTTTCTTTTCAGGAACTACAATCTTTCCACCTCTTACAGACTTGATGCCTACAATATAGATACCACTTACTTCTGCCTTGACTTCTGCCTTAATTGGAATCTGGTCAAATACCTTAGGATCACACATAAGTGACATAACTCTTGGTCCAATCTTTGCCTTAACGATTGGCATCTTACGACCTCTGAATGCCTTAGGTGTCTGGTCTAAGACCATCTTAGGAAGTCCGGCATCTTTCATCTTCATCATCTTCTTATCAATGACAAGCATCGACATAACCTGCTTTGCAGCCTCTAACTGTGCGTTATTTGCTTCCTGCTTCTTCTGAAGCTTTTTACCAACAATAGTAAGTGCAACAAGTGCTGCTATAAGTACAGCAATAACTATCAATAAAACAATACTCCAAACTGGCATATTTACTACTCCTTCGTTAACTTTTCATATACTAGTCAATTATATCAAAACAATCAGTAATTGCAAGTGTTTTGTGTTGGACTTGGGTCGGAGTGTGTTGGTATATGTTATTTCCAGACACGCTCCCGCTCGTGAAAGTGCGTAGCGGACACTAAGTTCACTGCCTCACTTCGTGAGGTACGTTCACTAAGTGCCGACGCACTTCCAACGGTCTGAAAATAACATATACCAACACACTCCGACCACCTCCCCACAAACTCTTGCTTGGTGCCTTTGGCACCATCGCCTACTGCGTGAACGCTCCCAACAGCCCCGCCTCCGCCCAAGGCGGACAGGGGAAGTGACAGCGTGAGGGGGCAGGGTGTGCATATGCTGTAGTGTAAGACCGTTGGAAAGGCGTCGGCACTTGGCAAACGCACCTCACGAAGTGAGGCAGTGCGCCTAGTACCGCTACGCCTTTCCACGAGCGGGAGCGTGTCTTACGATGCAGCATATACACACCCTGCCCCCGTCCGTCTGCCACTTTCCTCTAGTCAGTCAACTTATGAAGAAGTGACATCTTCATATCATAATATGCCGGGCTCATATCAAGATAATGGTTATGAGGATTCTCAAATCTCTGCTCTTCTTCCCATATATTATCAGTGAGCTGATCCTGAACATACTTCTTAATCTCATCAATAGATACTCTGTCCATTACACGCTTGCCGTTCTTTACAACAAGCTGCTGTAACTCTACTGCTGTGCAGTTTTCAAAGTATCTGTTCTTCCAAGGCTTTACAGGGTCTACATAGCGGTAAGGCTTTGAAAGGTCAACAACCTCATCAGCACCTGCTATAAGGTCTGCTATTGCCTTTTTATTCTCGTCATATATTCTGTAAACCTTCTTAAGACCTGGGTTTGTTATCTTCTCAACATTTTCAGAAATCTTAATTCTTGGCTGGAATACTCCATTCTCCTCTACTGCTGCAATCTTGTACACAGCTCCAAATACAGGATCAGACTTTGCTGTTATAAGTCTCTCACCTACACCAAAGCTGTCAATGCAGCCGCCCTGCTCTAAGATTGACATAATAGTCCATTCATCAAGACTGTTGGAAACAACTATCTTGCAGTCAGTAAGCCCCGCATCATCAAGCATTTTTCTTACCTTCTTAGATAGGTATGCAAGGTCACCACTGTCAAGACGGATGCCCTTAAGACGCTTGTCCATTGGCTCAAGCACTTCCTTTGCACATCTGATGGCATTAGGAATACCTGATTTAACAACATCATAAGTATCTACAAGAAGCACAGTTGCATCCGGGTAATTCTCTGCATAATGCTTAAATGCTTCAAATTCATCACGATAGAACATTACCCAGCTGTGTGCCATTGTTCCACTGATTGGAATATTAAACATCTGACCGGCAAGGACAGTAGCTGTTCCAACTGCACCACCGATGTAAGCTGCTCTTGCACCATATACTGCTGCATCCATGTTATGTGCACGTCTTGCACCGAAATCTGATACAGCACGTCCCTTAGCTGAACGCACAATTCTTCTTGTCTTGGTTGCAATAAGTGACTGGTGGTTAACCTGTAGAAGAATTGCAGTTTCAACAAGCTGTGCATCAAGTAATGGTGCAACAACAGTGATTACAGGTTCATTAGGATACATAATAGTTCCTTCCGGGAATGAATAAATATCTCCTCTAAACTTAAAGTCAGCAAGGTATGTAAGGAATTCTTCCCCAAAAAGTCCCTGACCTCTTAAGTATTCAATATCATCTTCATCAAAATGCAGATTCTCTATATATTCAATAATCTGTTCAAGACCTGCAAATATAGCATATCCGGCATTATCAGGATTCTTTCTGTAGAACACATCAAATGCAACCTTTCTTTCCTTGTCCTCATCCTTAAAATAACCATTAGCCATTGTAAGTTCATAAAAATCCATTACCATTGTAAGATTTCTCTCATCAAACTGTTTCTTCATAACTACTCCTTTTTCAAAGAAAAATGTACTATTCATCAATTCTAAGTTCTCTGGTTGTTATTGTTATCTGCATATCACAATCTGAAAGATGTTCACAATTCACTTCCATTCCATACACAAGATATATACTTATTGTATCCTCAGTTCGTTCAATTTCAAGACCTTTCGTTATAATACCCAGGCTCATATTTCCATAAGGTGTCTGGTAATAAGTCATATTTTTACTGCCCATGGTAAATCTCATCTTCGTAGATACAACGCCTTTCTTTGTCACTTCTACGCTGTCACCATCAATCTTAATTATGCTGCTTGACCGTTCCTGTGAATCATCATATACTTCCTCATACCGTATATATTCCTTGCCGTTGACAACCGAGTATGTGCCGACATTTATAACTTCGACCTCATCGTCCTGTGACTCAATTACTTCAACCTCTTCACCATCACACGAGGCTTCCTCGTCCATTGTTCCCGTATATAAACCTTTAATCTTAATAAAGACCTTATCCTTATTATTCAATCGTCCTTCCTCCACTGACTGCTTATAACCCAAGCAGTTCATTTATAAATGTTAAATATTTAAATCTGACTTTACAGCCCCTGTCTGTTACTGTCTTATATTCTTCGTCTGTAAGAACTCCTGCAAGCTTTTCCTTAGAATCTTCTGGAACTACGCCATACACCGTATCTACAAAACATAATGGCGGATACAGCACACACCACCAGTTCTTTCCCTCTGCATCACCTATATCAACCCTAAAAGCCTCATAGTATCCTGCTGGAAATGTAACATCACCATAAGATTTAACCGGAAAATAACTTTGCTCAAAATACACGCTTACATCTTCCATAAATCCATTATCCCGCAAGGTTTTAATAGCAACATTTCTGACATTATCACTTTCTGCCTCTAATATAGATCTTGACTCTGAAAGAGAATCTGACTCAGAAAGAACCGGTCTTATGTAATCAACCACTGCTTCCTTAACCTTAAGCTTAACCTCCTGGTCTTCCTGAGAATCACTGTTGGCCCTCACATGGAATCTTATAATACTCTCAGATATGCCTTCTGTAACTGCCTCTAAATTTCCTGCATAAGACACTCTGTAATAACCAATCAGTCCACTGACAGCTATTATAACAATAAGCAGAATTCCAAGTTTCTTTTTAATGTTCATATGATATTTACCCCCTGATATATCTTCATATCTGGGATTATATCCATATATTTCTAT
>ERZ1026933.105-NODE-105-length-21422-cov-9.662330_pt1 | contig 21422 bp, 17 predicted proteins | sample MGYA00519252_ERZ1026933 | MGnify/ENA primary metagenome ERZ1026933 (study PRJEB26926, sample SAMN06164828) | human gut metagenome | biome: ENVO:00009003; feature: ENVO:2100002; material: ENVO:00002003 | host: Homo sapiens | place: USA | collected 2012 ... | reverse complement strand
CGCACATTTTGTATTTAATGCGTATTTTTATTAATTAAAAAATGATTTTTTATAAAAAAATAACTGAAAGATTAAATTTTTATGTCATTAATTAAGGACCTAAAAAAAATAGGCAGAAATACCTTTCATGCTAAAATAGTTTTAACATTACTCTATTTAGAAAAAATATCATATTTCAAACTTCCATTTAAAATTTTAAGGAAAATAATTATACAAGGCTTTTATTCATGTGAAATACACCCAGACTCTTTCAGAAGTAAAGAAGCAATAGCAACTTGCAGACTGCCACACCCTTATCTTATTATCATCCACCGAACTACTTCTATTGGAATCAACTCTACCATCTTCCATAATGTAACAATTGGAGTTATTGAAGGAAATAATAGAAAACTACAAGCAAGTTACCTAGGTGATAATATATACATAGGATGCGATAGTGCTATCCTAGGTAATCTAACTATAGGAAAAAATGTAAAAATAGGAGCTAAAAGTTTAATTCTGAAAGAAATCAAAGATAATCAGACCGTTGTTGGTCTATACAAATAACGATTATGCATATAACTATCGATTGTCGCATGTGGGGAGAAAAATTTGGAGGAATAGGAAGGTATACTAAAGAAATTGTACTATACCTAATCATTCATAAAAAATGGAGATTTACCCTTCTTTACTCTCCACAGGCATTTAAAGATTTACAATCCTACCAGAATAAAAATATCCAACTTATCCCATGCAATGCCAAAATTTTTTCATTAAAAGAACAATGGGAAATTTGGAAAAAAGTTCCACGATGCGATTTGTTCTGGAGTCCTTACATGAATATTCCTTTTATACGGACAAAAGCAAAAAAGCAAGTTGTTACTTTACATGATGTCTTTCATGTAGCTAATCCACAATACTATAGTAAGCTAAAACAAATCGCTATTGCACCCTATTACTTCTTTTCAACAAGAAACAGCAATCTTATCTTAACTGTTTCTCAATTCTCTAAATCAGAAATTCAAAAATATTTTGGTAAACGAATTGCAGATAAAGTTTCTGTTGTTTATAATGGTTGTGAAATATAAGAAGATAATATCGCTGCCAAAAACATTGGAAAAAAATATTTCTTGTTTGTCGGTAGCATAAAGCCACATAAAAATTTAAAGAATGCATTATTGGGCTTTAAACAATTAGATAATAACGATTATCGCTTTATCATCGTTGGTAAAAAAGAAGGTTTCATTACAGGAGATAGTGAGGTTTTCAATTTAGTGAATCAAATAAATAAAGAGAGGGAAAAGGTTTTATTTACTGGAAATATTGATGACCAAGAATTGTATGCCTGGTACAAAGGTGCAAGTGCACTCGTTATGCCATCCCTTTATGAAGGATTTGGTTTACCCATTGTAGAAGCGATGCATTTTAATATCCCAATCATAGCCTCAAATATTCCTGTATTAAAAGAAATAGGAAAAAATTATATCTCATATTTCAATCCATATGATCCGAACAGTATAAAAGAAAAAATGAATTTTATTATTCAGCAAAACCAACCCGTAATGTTCCCCAAATGGAGAACATGGGCTGAAACAGCTGAAGATATTGCCAAATTATTCGAACAAACTACAAAAATATAACAACTTATCTTATGAAAGTAGCAATCATTCAAGAATGGCTGGTAACAGTTGGAGGCTCTGACAAAGTAGTAAAAGCAATCGCTGATGTTTTTCCAGATGCAGACATCTATACATTAGTAGCCAAAAAAGAAGTCTGCGATGAACTTGGTATTAATTGGAATAAAGTACATACATCTTTTATACAAAAAATGCCACTAGGTACCAAGAAACATAGAGCTTATCTACCATTATTTCCATTTGCCATAGAACAATTTGATTTGAGAGGATACGATGTTATAATATCCTCTTCACACTGTGTTGCAAAAGGAGTATTAACAAAAGCAGACCAATTGCATATTTGCTATTGCCACTCTCCTATCAGATATGTGTGGGATATGTACAATGAATATCTGGAAGAATCCAACCTGACAAAAGGTCTAAAAAGCTGGTTAGTAAGATACTTACTTCACAGAATCAGAAAATGGGATATGCTTTCAAGCTTCCGGGTAGATCATTATATCAGTAATTCCGATTATGTAGGACAAAGAATAAAAGAAACTTACAGGAGAGAATCTACAACCATCCATCCCAATATTGATATTTCTAACTTTGAATACTATGGACAGAAAGAAGATTTCTATCTGGCAAGTAGCCGTTTAGTTGCTTACAAAAAAATCGATATCATAATTGAAGCGTTTAACCGTATGCCTGAGAAAAAACTAGTAGTTATTGGCGGTGGTCCAAACCTAAAGAAATATCAGGAAATAGCTAAAGAAAACGTGACCGTTATGGGCTATCAGCCATTTAATGTTCTGAAAGAAAAAATGCAAAAAGCTAAAGCTTTCGTTTTTGCAGCAGACGAAGATTTTGGAATGATTCCTATAGAAGCTGAAGCTTGTGGAACTCCTGTTATTGCTTATGGTCACGGTGGATCATTGGAAACAGTATCTGATGGAGAAACCGGATTATTTTTTCATGAACAAACTCCAGAGAGTATCATAGAAGCCGTTAAGCATTTTGAATCTTTAGGAGAAGCTCCTTTCAGCTATGAAAAGTGCAGAAAGTGGGCTGAATCTTTCTCTGAAGAACGATTCAAAAAAGAAATCAAAGAATTTGTTGAAACCAAATACAAAGAATTTAAAAATCCCAACAGATGAATTACTTCATTACTGGAGGTACCGGATTCATCGGTACCCATCTTACCAAATTACTGAATGAGCTTCATCCTGAAGCTAAGGTATATAATCTGGATATTGTAAAACCAGGAACTCCACTTCCTACTGTAAAAGATTACAAATCTCCTTTGAAAGAAGGAGAAACCGTAAAAGCTGAATTTATTTATTGTGATGTACGTAAACCAATAGAACTGAACGTACCCGTATCAAGTGAGGATATCATCTTCAATTTTGCAGCCGTACACCGTACTCCCGGACATCCTGATTATGAATATTTTGAGACTAATATTCGTGGAGCTGAAAATGTTTGTGCGTTCGCCGAGAAACATGGTATAAAGAAAATAGTCTTTACCAGTTCCATAGCTCCATACGGTGCAGCTGAAGAACTGAAAGAAGAATCAACACTTCCTACACCTAACACTCCTTATGGCATATCAAAACTAGTCGCAGAAAAGATACACACTATTTGGCAAGCCAAAAACGAAAAAGAAAGACAGCTTACCATCGTACGTCCGGGAGTTGTTTTCGGTAAGGGAGAAAACGGAAATTTCACACGCCTATATTGGGCTATAAAAGGACATAAATTTGCCTATCCAGGACGTAAAGATACCATCAAAGCTTGTATCTATGTAAAAGAGTTGGTTCGCTTTATGTTATATAGACTTGAAAACCATGAAGAAGGTGTAGAACTTTACAACTGTTGTTTTGAACCAGCATATACAATCCAGCATATTGTAGAGTCAATGAAAAAAGTAACAGGATTAACCTCAACTGTATTTGATATTCCTAATTGGGTAATTATGCCAGCAGCAACAATTATCGGTGCATTAGGAGCTCCTATGGGTATCTGTCCTGCCCGAGTAAAAAAACTACAAATTTCGACAAATATTTGTGGTAAAAAACTAAAAAACTCAGGCTATCAATTTAAATGGACTTTTGAAGAAGCACTCAATGACTGGTTCGAGGATAATGACAAACTTTATTTAAAATAACACATTTTACTTCCATTCATCCTAATCTTTCTTATGCAACACTACGACTACCTCATAGTAGGTGCAGGACTATTCGGTTCTGTATTTGCCTACAAAGCCAAACAACAAGGCAAAAAGTGCCTAGTTATCGATCGTCGTCCTCATTTAGGAGGAAATATCTATTGTGAAAAGATGGAAGGTATCAATGTTCACAAATATGGTGCACACATCTTCCATACTTCAAATAAAATGGTGTGGGATTTTGTAAACTCGATTGTAGAGTTCAACCGATACACCAATTCGCCTGTAGCTAATTACAAGGGTAAACTATACAACTTGCCTTTCAACATGAACACGTTCTATCAGATGTGGGGTGTGACTACTCCTGCTGAAGCAACAGCTAAAATCGAAGAACAAAAGGCGGAAGCTGTTGCACGCATGACGGAACAGGGAGTAACCGAACCCCGTAATCTGGAAGAACAGGCACAGCTGCTTATCGGAAAAGATATTTACGAAGCACTGATTAAGGGCTATACCGAAAAACAGTGGGGACGCAAATGTACAGAGCTGCCGGCTTTCATCATCAAGCGTCTGCCTGTACGTCTGGTATTCGATAATAATTACTTCAATGATAAATATCAGGGTATTCCTATCGGTGGATATAACGTATTGATTGAACGTCTGCTGGAAGGTGTGGAAACGCGTCTGAACTGTGATTTCTTTGCCAATCGCGAAGAACTTTCAGCACTGGCTGACAAGATTGTGTTTACAGGAGCTATCGATGAGTTCTACGACTATCAGTTCGGCAAGTTGGAATATCGTACTGTAAACTTTGAAACTGAGGTATTGGACATGCCTAACTATCAAGGTAACGCTGTAGTAAACTATACAGAAAAAGAAATACCTTACACACGTGTCATCGAGCATAAGCATTTCGAAATGTTCGGTGCAGACATTGAGGCTTGTCCGAAAACCGTTATCTCGAAAGAATACAGTTCTGAATGGACGGAAGGCAGCGAACCGTATTATCCGGTAAATGATGAGAAGAACAATTCTTTATACCTGAAATATAAAGAACTGGCTGATAAAGAAACTAATGTTATATTCGGTGGTCGCCTCGCTGAATATAAGTATTATGATATGCATCATATAGTGGAAAAGGCTTTAAATTATTTCCTATGAACTTATAAAAGAATCAACATTTCATAATTATAACGCAATTAAAAACTAGTATGCAAAATCATATAGTTATCATGGCAGGCGGCATAGGAAGCCGTTTCTGGCCTATGAGTACCCCCGAATATCCCAAACAGTTTATCGACGTAATGGGAGTTGGAAAATCGCTGATTCAGCTCACAGTGGAGCGTTTCAAGGGTATCTGCCCGAAAGAGAATTTCTGGGTGGTGACATCGGAAAGGTATGTCGACATAGTAAAGGAACAGCTTCCGCAGATTCCGGCTCAGCATATTCTGGCGGAACCGGAAGCAAGGAATACGGCGCCGTGTATCGCGTATGCGTGCTGGAAGATCCGAAAGGAGTTTCCGCAGGCGAACATCGTGGTGACGCCTTCGGATGCGCTGGTGATTGATACGGCGGAGTTTGCACGCTGCATTGCCGTGGCACTGGAGAAGACGGCGGACTCGCAGGCTATCGTGACCTTGGGGATGAAGCCTACCCGACCGGAAACGGGCTACGGGTATATTGCTGCTCAGGGGGAAGCGGACGCAAAGGGTATCTGCAAGGTGGAAGCGTTTAAGGAGAAACCGGACGTGGAAACGGCAAAGGGGTATCTGGCTGCGGGAAATTACTTCTGGAACGCGGGGATTTTTGTGTGGAACGCGGACACGATTACGAATGCCATACGCAGGTATGCGCCGCAGATTGCCGGAGTGATGGACGAGCTGGAGCCTGCCTTGTTTACGGACAAAGAGGCGGAGGAGCTGAAGCGACTCTTCCCTACTTGCGAGAAGATTTCCATCGACTATGCGGTGATGGAAAAGGCTGAGGATATCTTTGTGCTGCCGGCGGAGTTCGGATGGAGTGATCTGGGTAGCTGGGGCTCGCTGCGCACCTTGCTGCCACAGGATGAAGCGGGCAATGCCAAGGTAGGCGGCCGGGTGGATATGTACAACTGCCGGAACTGTGTGGTGCATGCGGCAGAAGAAAAGCGGGTGGTACTGGAAGGACTCGACGGCTACATCGTAGCGGAAAAGAACGGACAGCTGCTGGTGTGTCGCCTGAGCGAGGAGCAGCGCATCAAGGAGTTTGCTCATTGAAATGCACAAAATCGTCTATTTATTTGTTTTGACAGAGCATAAAGGCGGACTTAGCAGAACGATTTAAAGCAATGCTATGTCGCTGAAACAAGCCATATTTCTAACTATCATAAACAAATTTATAGAATAAGGATTTGCCAGATTACAATTCTGATGGTATATGTAATGGGATAGATGACCGTCTATCCCATTTTTTTATTTAATTTAAAGACAATAGCACCAGAGGATTTCCTTCTTTCTGTACTTGCATAATGAATACGTACGCAAAAACAAGCTGATGCATGACAATAAAATCGGAATAAGCCTCCCGAATGAATATAATAGACTGCCTTTCAGAATCAATGAGAGAATTCAGATGTTTTTATGCAGCATCCTGGCATTTATATTCGTAATGTCCATTTTTAATATCAGGAAATGATTGCTTTTTTGTATATTTTTAGCTTGATACTTTATAGCGTAATTGCTTTCTTTGCAGAAACATACTAAATGTAAACGTGATGAAACCAATCTACAGGGACCTCAGCCAGTTCCGCGTTCTGTATAACAAAACCGGACTTATCTGTAACGGACCAAAACTGTATTACAAAAACAGGACGTATGGCAGCAGTGGAACGGCTTTCTATTTCAAAGGATTCTCACATGGATTGAGACTGACTTTTCCCGGCAGAAATGATGTGGTTGATCTGCTGAACAGGGATTTTCCGAACAAAAAGTATCTCCGGGGACACATCATCAATTCGGAACTTGACGGCAGCCTGAATAATGAAAATCTGGTTCCGCTGACATTCAGGGCCAACAGGCAACATGCAACCATCGAAAACTGGCTCAAAACTATAATCAGAAACCGGAACAGGATGACTGAAAATACGAATGATCTGATTATAGGATACGAGGTTAATGTGCTACAGAACAGAGACGGTATACCTATCTCTATAAGGATATGCATCGAACTGTTTTATATGGATCAGTGGGGATTGCTGATAAAGTATGACAGAACGACTCAGGGAATCTATGGAGAAACCTTGCTTAACAAAAACTGGAATATAAAACTTCCGTACAAAAAACGGATTGTATTCTGACTGAAAAATACACGGTTTATGGGATTATTTGAAAAAAAACAGAAATATGCGTTCTCGGATATACTGAAAGGATTGCAGTATGCCATCAACAGTGCACAGGATATGCTACAAGCACAGCAGATGCAGGGGCTTATGAAATTCTGGAACAACAGCGACGGAAGTCCGGTTTCGCAGAAGGTAAAAGTGGGAGACCGGGAACTTGACGTGCCACTGATGTCGCTGGTTCCGCACAGTCACCTGGGCATAGAGGATGTGGAAATCAAGTTCAAGGCGAAAATAGGAGACATCGGAACTCAGGCCATGAACGACAGGCTGCAAAACGGACAGAACCTGACACACGCGGAAATGCAGATGGAGATGGAGGGAATCAAGGCTACCGACAATGACGTGATGGAAATTACAATCCGATTTAAGGCGAAAGATACGCCGGAAGGTGTGGCACGCCTGACAAACGAATATAACAAACTGATTTAAGAATTCTTTTAAAGCGTAAAGGTTATGGCAGAAGAAAAAAAAATCAAAATGAACTTTGGGGGTACGGACATTGAAGCTACAATAGACAAGGACGGACGTATCGTCATGCCTCAGGAGGTGCAGGACATCATGGCTGCGGGAATGGCTGTGATGCAGAAGGCTAACCTGCCTGAAGAAAATGCCGGAGATAATACTGTAGATGCAGGTGAAAAAAACGACAAGAAGTTGTTGGGTGATACGGTAACAGACAGTTTCAAAGGCCTGCCTATGCGCGACCTGATAGGCGGTCCGCTGATTGCCGCCGCCGAAGCTCAGGAGAAACTGGCTTCTACCGCATGGGACTATTACCAGCGTATAGCATACGAAACGGACGAGAACGGTAACCCTACGAACAAAACACGCACGCTGGATTTCGAACTGGAAAGACCGGTTGTGCAGGATGGCGTAGTGGGAGAAACTGCCAAACAGACGGTTAAGGCTCCATTCATCGGACTGGTACCGATACCTTCGCTGCTGATCGACCGGGTGGACGTTGACTTCCAGATGGAGGTGACTGATACCAACTCGGTGAAAAATACGACGGAAACGGAGGCTTCGACAAACATTTCATCGAAATGGTTCGGGGTGAACGTTCAGGTGGCAGGAAAGGTGTCGTCGTCGAGGGAAAACACACGCAGTACCGACCAGACGGCAAAATATCAGGTACACGTCACTGCCAGCCAGCAGGCGCCTACCGAAGGGCTGTCGAAACTGATGGATATCATGGCCTCTTGCGTGGAACCGGTTCCGACAAAGGAGTCCTGACGGAATAATACGGGCTGCCGGCCTGATGCGATGCATGATACGACAGCCAGACAACAAGTGAAGGAAACTTTCTGAAACCGCCACGATACTCTACACGGAGGGTATCGTGGCGGTTTTTTTGTCCGGGATTGACGGTATGGTTTTTATTTGCTTACTTTGTAGGTATCAACTGCCAGTAGCCATCAGGGAGTTTTCCATGCATAGCGGAACAAGCATTGTATAGAACATTAAAAAAGACCGAAACATGACGATAAACGACAATAATATAAGTAGCCCTATATTATATATAGCCTTACTCGGAGAAAGAGATTCTATCAAGTTTACCAATATTCCACAGGAATCTATACAGCATCCGATGTTAGGGTATATCGGATGTCTGCCTCAAAGTATGGCGCAGTTTATCTATGGCATAGAATATTACCAGCTGAGCAAATATTATGGCCTGATATCAGGATACAGACTGATTATGGTCTATCCGGATATTACAGCAGAAGCTATAAAATCATTGCTCGATTTGCCCAAACAGCCGCATGTGATACTGCTATGTACCGAAGAAGAACGTATCATCGAAACTTACACCAACCTGTTAAAAGACTACATGAACGAGGATTTTGTCTGCCTTACTTCGGACGAAGCGGATAATGTATGCAAGTTTCCATGTACTACTCTAACCAGACTGAGTGATATCTGGAAATGGTTTTACGACTACGCAAACAAAAACTATGAAATAGACAAAAGCAGACTGCCTTTCCCGGTTCCTTGTCTTGATAAAAGTGTTTACGACACGGGAGATGTATTCTCGCCGACAAGAACAAACACTCAAACGATCAATTCGATACTGGGAAACTGGGATTACTCTCTTCCGCTGACAAAAGATGAAATACTGAAAAGGAGACTGGAATCATCGGAAGCTGCTCTGAACAATACGACGGGATTCGAAAGACAGAATCTACTAATAGAACAGATAACAAAAATAAGGTTGATCGAAAATATAGCAGCTGACTTAACGAAGGACATCAAATTTCAGGAAGAACACTACCGGGCGCCCCTGATTCTGGCAGCACCTTACACAAGTATTGAAATGCGTAAACTTCCTGAAAAGGATCTGCTGCCGGAAGAAGAAAAAATGGCACAGAATCTTGAAAAAATAATGGGTTATCATCAAACTCATAATTATACTGTAGCTTATGATGTAACAAATTTGCCCGAAGAATTATATCCTGCCATGAAGTATGTGCTTAATAATTTTCTCATCCCCCGAAGCACATTCTTCGATTTTGTGGCTCAACTGCACTGCTCAATAAGATTCTCACCTTATCTGCGACTCCCGATTATGGGAAAGAATATCAACTCCGAACTTTCATTCGTAGGGATAAAACATATCGAAAGGCTGGCTACATCGCCAAACAAAAACAAAAACATACGAAAAGTGATGGAAAAAATCGGGAAAAAAATGACCGATGAAATGCTCTCGCCAGAAGCTGTTGAAATGTTGCAAGAGTACAGCTCACAAATTGTAGCCATGACTGACCTTCCTATAGAATGGATGATGATAGACGGTGTACCGCTGGGATTCACACACGAGGTGTGCAGGCTGCCTGAAACACCGGTTACAAGCTTGCTGGCACAATATATGGAAGCAAAATTCAGACCGTATGTCATACCGGAGGATATCCTGCAAAAAACGCTTGTCGTATTCGGAAATGAAGACCCGGAGTTTATGATGGCACAATCACCTGTCAGGGAACTGGCTAAAACCTTGGGATTTCAGATAAAAACGTGCCTGGATAAAGCCAGCTTCTTCGAAGCCGTAAAGGAAACCGGACCGGAACTATTGATAATCGATACGCACGGAGGGGTAGATGAAACAACACACAACTCATTTATCATGATGGGAAACGATATCGTAACCGGGGATGATGTGGTAAACAGCGGAATAGGCCCGCAACTGGTGTTCCTCTCTGCATGTAACACGTTTACCACTTACAATACCATAAATACAATAGCAAACGCTTTTTTCCAGATTGGAGCCAACGCTGTCACTACTTCGTATATGCCTCTGCACGTACTGCCTGCAACAGTATTATATATCCGGCTGCTACGTAACCTGAACGAAGCCGCTCACAAGAATATACATTTAAACTGGCTGTCATTCATATCGCACCTGATGAGAACATCTTATATACATGCTCCCATAGGGAAAAAAGAAAATCTAAATTTAAAGAAAGAAACACTGGATACACTCAGCGAACTGACTGTGCAATCTATGTTTTTCGACAAAAGAAGGGAGGTATATGAAAAACTGAATGATAAAAAATTTACAAAAAACCTGAACTGTAACTATGAATATGTTATTCCTCACTATCTGATGTATTCTACACTGGGACGGGCCGACCTGATCTTTTTCCAATCAAGTCTGGACGATATCATGCCGGAGTTTCTACAGTGAGCTTTGTATAAAAAATGTTATAGAGAATGAGATTTTGTCCCTAAAAAACTCTCTATTTAAAATTAATTATATAATTTAGGCGATACATAAAAATACAAGAACTATACAAATAATATAAACTATATCAAAATACACACACAAAAAACGGGACAGTTGACTGACTACAGGGAAATACACTAATTGACAACGAGAATATATACAATATATTTTAACCTTAAAATCGAAAATAGAGTATTAACCTTAATAGTTTAACTATGAAAAAGAAATCATTTCTAGTAGTCACAATGTTCCTGATAGGAATGTTTCTGACTGGGATTTATGCTCAGACAATTACTGTAAGCGGAAGTGTTACCAGTAAAGAAATGAGCGATCCTCTAATCGGAGTAAACGTATTGGTAAAGGGAACTACCAATGGTACTGTAACCGACCTGAACGGTCATTATTCTATTACTGTGGGACCGGACGATGTGCTGGTATTTTCGTATATCAGCATGCAAACGGTGGAAGAAGCAGTGAAGGGAAGAAAGGTTATCGATGTTTCTATGGTTTCGGATACCGAAAGCCTGGGTGAAGTCGTGGTAACGGCTATGGGTATCCAGCGCCAGTCGGAAACGTTGACGTATTCTGCACAGACTGTGGGAGGTAGTGATGTGAACGACATCAAGAGTGTGAACATGATCAACTCACTGCAGGGTAAAAGTGCCGGTCTGATGATTACACCAAACTCTACCGGAGCCGGAGGTTCTTCTAAAATCCTGTTCCGCGGTAACAAGTCTATCAGTGGTAGCAACCAGCCGCTGATCGTAGTGGACGGTGTGCCGGTAATGAACAGTGTTTCGGGTGCTCAGGTAAGCAGCAACTATGGTGGCGAACGTGACGGTGGCGACGTGATGTCGACTATCAACCCGGATGATATCGCTTCTATCACATTGCTGAAAGGTGCATCGGCTGCCGCATTGTATGGTGCTGTGGCTGCCAATGGTGCTATCATGATCACAACCAAGTCGGCTCAGTCGGGCAAAGTTTCAATCAACGTGTCCAGCAATACCACTATGGAAACTCCAATGGTTCTTCCGGAATTCCAGAATACATATGGAGTCAGCGACAACGGTACATACAGCTGGGGCGAAAAACTGGCTTCGGAAGCACCTAACTATGCGAAAGAATTCTATCGCACCGGATTTACAACAAACAACTCTATCTCGCTGGCCGGTGGTAATGAAAATATCCAGGCGTACTTCTCTTATGGTAACGTGTACTCGGAAGGTATGACTCCAAGCAATACCTACCGCAGCCATAACCTGAATTCGAAAGTGGGATTTAATGTCCTGAAGAATATTCACATTGACTTCAGCGCCAAGTATACCAACCAGTATGTGAAGAATCAGGCTGCTGCCGGATTCCTGTTCAACCCGCTGACTGGTGTATATCTGTTCCCGAGAGGTGAAGACTGGAACTACTATAAAAACAACTTCGAGGTGTATGATGAATCGAGAGGATGTAATATCCAGAACTGGACAAACACCGGACTGCAGCAGTACAGTAACCCTTACTGGACACTGAACCGACAGACTCCGATCACCGACCGTCACCGTTATGAATTTGGAGGAAGCATCAAGTGGGATATTACCCAAGACTTGAATATCCAGGGACGTATGCGTTACGAAAGAGGTGAAGAACGCTGGCAGCATAATCTGTATGCTTCAAGTATCGCCAACTTATACCCGATGGGACGTATGAAGGATAACCGTTACTTCAGCGATCAGCTGTATGGTGACGTCTTGCTGAGCTACAGCCATACATTCAATGATTTCCTTGTTTCGGCAACTGCCGGTTCAAGCTTCACTAAGAGCAAGACTGCACATGTTGACTTATGGGCTGAAGGTACTCAGTTTACTTCACCCGGAAACGGTAATATATATTACCCGAACATCTTCACTCCGAACAACTACTACGGAAACATGTCTGTTGTAGGTAAGAATGACAACTGGAATACAGAAAAACGTCTGAACGCTGTATTCGCTACAGCTCAGTTCGGCTACAAGGATGGTTTGTTCGTCGACGTATCTGTACGTAACGACTGGTCGTCTGCACTGGCTTACACAGAAAGCTGCTCGTTCTTCTATCCGTCTATCGGAGGTAGCTTCCTGCTCGACAGATTTGTTGATATGGGCAAGAACGTGAATTTGCTCAAGGTACGTGCCAGCTACTCTATCGTAGGTAATGACGTGCCGGTATTTATGAGTAACCTGCTGTACTCACTGCAGTCGCAGGGTGCTATCACTCCACCGGAAAATGCTCCGTTCCGTACGTTGAAACCGGAAAAGACTCATTCTATCGAAGTGGGATTCGACGGTACATTCTTCCAGAACCGACTGACTATGGGACTGACATACTATAAGACAAATACCAAGAATCAGTTCTTCTCTGTAGCTGCTCCGTATGAATCGGGATTGCGCAACCGTTATGTAAACGCCGGTAACGTACAGAACCAGGGATTCGAATTCAGCGCAGGATGGTATCAGCAGTTTAATGATGATTTCAGCTGGAGTACAGACCTGAACCTGTCGTACAACGACAACAAAATCGTAGAACTTGTAGATGACCTGCCAAACGGACTGACACTGACAGACTTCGGCGGTGCCAAGATTATCCTGAAGAAGGACGGATCGTACGGTGACTTGTATGTACGCCATATCATGCGCGACGAAAACGGCAGACCGATGAAGGATGAAGCTACCGGTAACCCGATAGTAAGCGGTGATACAACCGAGGATATGATTTATGCCGGCAACATGAATGCGAAGTTCAACGCCGGATGGTCGAATACATTCCATTATAAGGACTTTACTCTATCGTTCCTGATTGACGGTAAGTTCGGAGGCAAAGTGTTGTCAATGACAGAAGCAACACTGGATGGCTGGGGCGTTTCAAAACGTACCGGAGATGCACGTAACGCAGGTAAGGTAGTGGTAGACGGCGTGGAATTTGATCCGAAAGCATGGTATACTACAACGGGAGCTAGTAACTTCAACAGTCCGTATGCCAATGAATTCTATGTTTACGATGCTACAAACGTACGTCTGCGTGAATTGAGCCTGGGATATACGTTCCGTAACCTGTTCGGCGTAGGAAAGAACCTGACAGCTGCTATCATCGGACGTAACCTGTTCTTCTTCTACAAAGATGCTCCGATGGATCCGGATGTATCTGCAGGTACTGGAAATGGCGTGCAGGGTGTAGACATGTTCGCACTGCCTACTTCTCGCAGCTTTGGTCTGAATCTGAAACTTAACTTCTAAAAAAGCCTGATTATGAAACGAAATAAATTTTATCAATATGCCATTCTGCTGGCTCTCCCGTGGTTAGGAAGCAACTTGATGACTTCTTGTACCGACAGTTTTGAAGATCTGAACACAAACAGTGTGCAGGTAGACCCGAATGATCTGCCATTCTCTGCACAGTGTACCGAACCGATGCAATATTGCTATCCGCCTCAGCAGAACATGTTCCAGTTCTGGACAAACCTGACAATCGACTTGTACAGCGGTTATTTCATGACTCCGAACGGTAACTTTACCAATGGAGATATGGGGGAAAACCGCGGACACAGTGGAGGTATGTACGAAAACTATTACCTGCATATATTCAACAATACACGACGGATCATCGCCGATTGTGACCAAAAGGGTACACTGGGACTTTCCGGCGTAATGAGAGTCGTACAGGCATATGGTACACTCATGACTACCGATGCTTACGGTCCGCTGGCTTACAGCTCGATCTTGTCGGGAGAATATGAATCGTACTATCCATTCGACAGCCAGCAACAGCTGTTCGTAGCTATGCTGAAGGATCTGGAGAAGGCTATCACTGATATCAAAGGAATGAGTGAAGGCGAAAAGGTTACTCTCGCTACTTTCGACTGCTGGTGTAATGCTGATACTGAACTGTGGGTAAAGGTGGCCAATACGTTGAGATTGCGCATGGCGCTCCGTCTGTCTAAACGTGAGGCTGAAATGAAGGAAGCCGGCATAGACCTGAAACAGGTGGCTACAGAAGCGGCTGCCAATACGCTGGCAACCGTAAATACGGATATTGTCATCGACAAGAGTCTGGAAAACGAAATGTGGCTGATGTTCAACTGGGGTGACTGCGGATTCAACGCGAATCTGGTTACGCTGATGACAGGTATGAAAGACCCGCGCCAGCCGTTGTACATGACAAAGAATATCAAGGATGTTACCAACCTGGAAGGTAAGGTGGTAGTACCGGCCAATACACAGTATCTGGGTATCCGATTTGCCAGTGGTCTGCCGGGAAAACCGAACAACTGGGCTAACTTCTCTCAGTGGATCGACCCGCAAAATACAATCGGAGTATACTCTATGCCACTGCCTATCTTCAAGGCTGCTGAATCTTATTTCTTGCTGGCTGAAGCTAAATTGCGCTGGGACATCGGTTCTGCAAGCGTACAGAGCCTGTATGAAGACGGTATCCGCGTATCTATGACAAACGAGCTGAGCTATCGCGGAAAATATGCCGGCGTAGATGCTTATGCTGCAGGAGCTGTGGATGAATATATCAACGGTACGACAACTCAGGTTGATTTTGAAGATCCGGTAGATCCGAAACTGAACACACCGGCTGTAAATAAACTTTGTGTAAAATGGGACGAAGGAGCCAGCAACGAGGAAAAACTGGAACGTATCATTACACAGAAGTATTTCGCTCTGTTCCCGCTTTCTATCGAAGCATGGGCTGAACAAAGACGTACCGGTTATCCGCACTTATTCCCTGCTTACGTAGACGAAAGTAACGGTGGAGTAAACAAGGAAGAAGGTGTACGCCGAGTTATCTACAGCAGCAACGCATATGATACAAATGCACAGGGTGTCGCCATGGGTCTGGAACTGTTGAATAAGGAAAATTCAAGCAAAAACGGTATTTCGGGCGATAAGGGTGGTACACACCTCTGGTGGGATAATGCCAATAAAGGAAATTTCTGATACATAAGTTTTTCTAATGAAACGGGTGGGCTTTACGGCCTGCCCGTTTTTTTATATTGTCTGCCGATACAACTGATAAGTAAGGTACTCCAGACAGAGGGTATCGTGGCGATTTTTTTGTATTGGCTTGGCACTTTAAGGTTTATTTGTTACATTTGTGATAAACAAAAGTCTACAAAGGAATTATGGAAAAAGTTACTGACATAGCCTCATATATTTACCAGCGTTACCAAAAACAGTTCGGTAAATGTATTGATGAAATGAAATTGCATAAGCTCCTTTATTTTACTCAGCGAGAATCTATCATTCAGACAGACGAACCAATCTTTCAGGAGGAATTTGAAGCCTGGAAATATGGTCCTGTAATGACAGGTATCAGACGAATGTATAAAGATGGAAGCTTAACGAAAGCTATACCACAATCTATTGCCGACAGGTATAAAAAGATTTTTGATGTGGTATTCGACACTTATGCCAGTAAGGATTCATGGAGTTTAAGCAGTATTACGCACGGAGAATACTGCTGGGAAAAAGCCAGAAACGGTATTCCTGAGAATGAAAATTGTGACAGGAAGATTGATACCAATGATATCAGATGGGATGCTGACAGAATAAAGATCCGCCGACTTCTATATAAAAAACTGATGAATTAAACTGTATACTCTTACTGCCATGAGAATCACCGATGAACAAAAGAGGAATATCTATTCACTGGTATGCGAACGGCTATCAGCTAATGAAGATAATTTACGGTATGTAGAAGATTTCATCAATTACAAAAATGAAAGCTTGGCCGATACACTCAAAAATGAGGCATTCGAAGAAGATGAGAAAGGAAACATAGCTTACTATCTTATCAAAAATCCGGATGGAAAAATTCTTTTCTATTTTTCATTAAAGTGTGGTTCTTTATATGAAAGTATTAAAGGAGTAGATTCTTTGGAAAGAATCCGTGAACTGTATGAATACGTCATTGAACTGAAAAATGAACCAGACTTAAATGACAGTGACAGGCAGGCCGTAGAATCTATCATAGAGCGAATCAGAACTGGTAAAGGGCTAATCAAAAATGATCTGGCAAAAATATCTTACGCAAAAAAAGGAGAAATCATCAAAGAGCTGGAAAAAGCATCGGAAGATGATTTGAAAAGAGTAGGAAAAACATTTGCTGGCATAGAAATAGTACACTTCTGCACAAATGATCTGCATCGGGAAATATGGAATAAATTTAATATCGATCAAAAATTAGGAGTAGTGGTATTCTGGATGTTTATTGTTCCTAAGATACTCGAGGTGATGCAACACATCGGATGTGAGTATATTTTTCTGTTTGCAGCAGACATGACTCCCGATGAATATCTGGTCAACTACTACAAGACTTATCTTAAATTTAAAGATACAACTGAACATGGAACAACGATGTCACTATACGATTATGGATGTAAATTCATGCATCAGGAAACTGCCTCACTAAAAGCAAAACAGGAATTTTTCTTCGAGCACTTCAATCGTGATGAAGATGCTATATAATATAAGACTCCGGGAATCGCCACGGTACTCTATACAGAGGGTAGCGTGGCGATTTTTTTGTATTGGCTTGGCACTTTAAGGTTTATTTGTTTACTTTGTAACTATCAACTACTAAGCTTATTGGCTGTTATAAACAAAAGAGCATTTCCATGATGAAAAACTATACAATCGCTGTAGCGGGTACGGGCTATGTAGGTCTGTCTATCGCTACGTTGCTGGCGCAGCATCACCGGGTGGTGGCTGTGGACGTGATTCCTGAAAAGGTGGAGAAGATTAACAACCGTATCAGCCCGATTCAGGATGAGTATATCGAGAAGTATCTGGCGGAAAAGGAACTGAACCTGACGGCTACGCTCGACGGGGCTTCGGCTTACCGGGAGGCGGACTTTGTGGTAATTGCAGCTCCTACGAACTACGATCCGGTGAAGAATTATTTCGATACGTCGCACGTGGAGGAGGTGATCGACCTGGTGCTGGAGGTGAATCCGGATGCGGTGATGGTGATAAAGAGTACCATCCCTGTGGGTTACTGCCGGAGTCTGTATGTGAAGTATGCGGAGAAGTTCCGTACCTCTCCTGCCCTGGCGGGAAAGAAGTTTAACCTGCTGTTCTCGCCGGAGTTTCTGCGTGAGAGCAAGGCGCTGTACGACAATCTTTATCCGAGCCGTATCATCGTGGGATTCCCGAAACTGATAGCGGGACTGGATGAGGAGAACAGAGCCATCAAGGAAATCGCAGGTGAGCAGCTGGAGGAAAAAGCGCACGAGTTTGCAGCGTTGCTTCAGGAAGGGGCTATCAAGCCGGATGTGGATACGCTGTTTATGGGTATGAAGGAGGCGGAAGCGGTGAAGCTGTTTGCCAATACGTATCTGGCGCTGCGTGTGTCGTACTTCAACGAGCTGGATACGTATGCGGAGGTGAAGGGACTGGATACGCAGGCTATCATTCAGGGTATCTGTCTGGATCCGCGCATCGGCTCGCATTATAACAATCCGTCGTTCGGCTACGGGGGCTACTGTCTGCCTAAGGATACGAAGCAGCTGCTGGCGAACTATCAGGATGTGCCGGAGAATCTGATTCAGGCGATTGTGGAGAGCAACCGTACACGCAAGGATTTCATTGCCGACAGGGTGCTGCACAAGGCGGGATATTATGATTACTACAACCGGGGCAGCTATAACCCGGCGGAGGAAAAGGAATGTGTCATCGGGGTGTACCGCCTCACGATGAAATCGAACAGCGACAATTTCCGCCAGAGTTCCATTCAGGGTGTGATGAAGCGCATCAAGGCGAAGGGGGCTACGATTATCATCTACGAACCGACGCTGGAGGATGGCAGTACGTTCTTCGGATCGAAGGTGGTGAACAGACTGGAGGATTTCAAGGCTCAGGCGCAGGCTATCATCGCCAACCGCTATGATGCGTGTCTGGATGACGTGAAAGATAAAGTATATACGCGTGATATTTTCCGCAGGGACTGATAAAAAACAAAACAGAACGGTATAAATGAAAAGATATTGTCAGACATTGGATCTCTACGACGACAAGGAGTTGATAGAGGCTTACGTGGCAGAGCATGCGCACGTATGGGAGGAAGTGAAAGCGGGCATCCGTGAAGTGGGTATCGTGGATATGCAGATTTATATTTACGGCAACCGCCTGTTTATGATTATGGATACGACGGACGAGTTTGATATGGAACGTGACTATGCCCGACTTGCTACGCTGCCTCGTCAGGCGGAATGGGAGGAGCATATGTCCAAGTACCAGAAGGTGCTGCCGGGACAGTCTTCTCAGGAGAAATGGAAACTGATGGAACGGATTTTCAAGCTTTGAGAATCCGGACGTACTGATAGAGAAAATGAATGGTCGTATCAACACTCAAGAACAGAGCCTGATACGACCATTTTCGTTTTGACACACTTCCTGTTTCTTATTTTTTGCCTGCAAGCTGCATGTATCTGTGCATGCAGGGCAAGTATTTCTGTTAATATTGGAGAGCTTTCTTGACAGTTCCTGTATAATTCCAGTTTACAGTAGTGGAGTTCCATCTGCCTGAACCAACCTCTTTCGGATCGGAGTAAACGATTTCGAGCGACGGGATGCTGATGGTGTAGTTGTTTCCGTCTCTGGTGATTACAAGATCGCTGCTTGCTGAACCTTCTTCTACATAGTAACGTCCTTCCTCGTTGTCAAGAGTCATATCCAAAGCTCCCGACAAATCGTAATCGTCTTCGCTGAAAGTGCCGACCGGAAGCTCAGAAGGTGAACCGGGGGCATCGAAAGATAAATAAACGACTGAATAGCTTGACGGGAATGATGAAAAGTCGCCACCTTCCTGGTATGCGTACATATCGAACGACATGAATTGCAACTCGTAGTAAGTGGTGTTGTCGTCGTTGGCCTCGGAAGTCCAGTACACATTGTTGAGATTGATGTTTGTTCCTCCGATATTCAATGAGATACCCTGACCTGAACCGCCTGTATTCAGGTCTTCATCATCGTCACTGCTGCATGCACAGAAAGTGCATAATACTGCAACCAAAAGCAGTTTACTGAAAAATCTTTCAATTTTCATGATAACAAATATTTAGTTACTTACAAAATGGTCTATAAAAGTAAGCATTACTATTATAGCAGCAAAAAGCAGAAACCGGTGATATGGACTATCGTACACTTTAGTGTGGACAAACGGACGTTTTTTGTATACAGGATGTATTTTTTTGAAAAAAAAATCGCAGAATTTGCAATTATCTTAGAATTAAACGGTTATTCGGATTGCTTGAAAATTAGGTAACGAGATAGCAACCGTTCGTATTTCTGAGTTCTTCATTGTTATGCTCCAATGTGATAACTCTTGATGCTACAAAGGTAATAGATTTATTCGACACAAGCAATGTCATACCATAAAAAACAATGGCAGTTATTGTTTAAGCTTATTCAATCGCATAACGATAGATGTTTGGCTTCTGCCCATTTTAGCAGCAATGTATTTCACACTCTTTCCCTCGCTGTGTAACTTCAATAGGAATTGGTCTGCACCTCTCGTCCATCTTTTATTAGCGTTGGGGTGTTTTACATAGCTTTCTTCGGAAACCTTTTCGGGGTGCAAGAACTCATCCACAAATACAGACGAGAAACGCTTATCGTATAATACAAGCGTTTTTATCTTAGCCCTTGTTATTGCAACATAGAATAATCTTCTTTCTTCTCCGTATGGGAATTGGTCGCTTTTAGTGAGTACATAGTTAAGCACAGGGTCGTCACTCACCTGTGATGGGAAACCGTATGTATCTTTATTGCATTGTAAGAGTATTACATAATCCGCTTCAAGACCTTTTGACTTATGTACGGTTAAAAACTCTATTTTTCGTCCTCCTATCACATAGTAGAATCTATTACCCTCTTTAATTGATTGGAACATAAAGGAGAGGTAATAATCATCAAAAGAGTAACGCCCCAATAGGAATATTGATTTATCCGATGGAATAGAAGCCACAATTTGCCCTATCGTATTGCAGTAATCTCGTCTATCATAAGCATAGAATTCCAACTCTGTTCTCATTTCAGAACTGAACGAATGGATATTCTTTTGTATTTGGGCTTTATTGCGTTGTATAAAGTTCGAGGACAAAGAAACCAAAGGTTCTCCAAATCTGTATGTCGTTTCAATCTTGTTTATCTCTGTAGCTCCAAAATATTCGGAAAATTGATTGAATAGAGCCATATCACTTCCCGAAAAGCGATAGATAGACTGCCAATCATCACCCACACAATACAACTTTGCAGGAGGATTACCCTCTCGCAATACTTTCAAGAAGTTGTAACGGTCAACTGAAATATCTTGAAACTCATCCACTATGATATAATCATACTCAACAGGGTGTGAAGTACGACATATCTCAGTGGCTTGAAGAATAGCATCGGTAAAATCAATTTGGTTACTATCGCTTAACGCATTTATGTAGCGTTCATATACAGGTTGAAATATGTTCTTGATGATAAATACACTTCGTTCATCATCTGCATTTTTGGCTTGTTTCAGAACCTCTTTGAT
>ERZ1026933.84-NODE-84-length-22388-cov-5.979179_pt1 | contig 22388 bp, 28 predicted proteins | sample MGYA00519252_ERZ1026933 | MGnify/ENA primary metagenome ERZ1026933 (study PRJEB26926, sample SAMN06164828) | human gut metagenome | biome: ENVO:00009003; feature: ENVO:2100002; material: ENVO:00002003 | host: Homo sapiens | place: USA | collected 2012 ... | reverse complement strand
CATGCGCCCGGGCGTCTCATGCAGAATGTTACACTTCATATGCTGATTTGTACCTCCGAAAAACAGAAGAGCCGCAAAAACGGCTCTTCCTTTGCATGCTTACGGGTTTACTCCGCGTCCGAAGCGGTATCCTCAATCACCTCGGGCTCAGCCTCAGCTGCGCGGCGGTCGTTGATGGCCTTTGCGTCGGCGTAGACATCATCCGCACCCTCGCGGACGGCCGTCACGGCCTGCATGACGCAGTCCTTGGCGCGCAGGACGGCTGCAGTGGTGTGCGCATAAACGCTTTTTGCTTCCTTGCTGCTGAGGAGCTTCAGACCGGCGGTGCCAAACAGAACGCCTGCCGCGAACAAACCAAGATGTTTCATAAAATGTACCTCCTATTCTGGATTGCTGCCGCACTCAATGTTAGATACGGCTAACAAAAATTAGACACATTTAATTTCAGCGAGATAATACCACACATCCCCTGAAAATGCAAGCCCATATCCGTAAAAAAAACTATGAATTGTGCGAAAAACGCAGCCCTCGAAAGGGCTGCGTTCTGGTCAGTCAGTCCGCGATCAGCGCGGCCATATCTGCGGCGCTGATCTGATAGACAGCGCCGTCGATTCCGTTTTTCCGCAGCGCATCCAGAACAGCAGTCCGGTCGTACCGGCAGCCGGTAAGCGCACCCGCAATCGTCTCTGCGGAAAGCGTGGAGAAAAAATCTCCCCAGACGGACGCGCTGCGGATCACGCCGCGCTGCACGTCCAGCCGGAACGTGAGTTTGCCGCCTGGGAAGCGGCCTGTGCGTTCAAGATTGAAGCGCGGGTTCTTGCCGTAGATCGCATCCCACGCGGCAAATTTCTCCTGTGCCAGCTGTCGGATGCGCGCATCGTCCTCCGGGGTAACGGCATAGGTATCCGTACTGCCGCGCATCAGATGTCGCACCATACAAGATTTAAATTCCTCAACCGAAAGCTTCCGAGACAGGTGTTCGGAGATATTCGTCACGCGGTCACGCACGGATTTGATGCTTTTGGAGAGAATTTTATAGGGGTCAACCGTGGTGGACGCGACCATCTGCTCAATGTTCGTGTCATAGAGCAAAGAGCCATGATGCACAATGCAGTCGCCCAGTCGGTACTGCGCGTTGCCGGAAAACTTCTTACCGTCGATCAGAAGATCATTGCGGCCGTTGAAACTGGCATCCGCACCAAGTTCACGCACGGCATCCACGACAGGTCCAATGTACTGGGCAAATTCGATCTGCTGGTCGGGCGAATGCTCGATAAATGTGAATTGCCAGCCGCCGAGATCGGTGTAGATCGTCCCTCCGCCGGACATGCGGCGCACGAGATGAATCCCATGCGCATCGGCATACGGCTTGTTGATCTCCTCGAGAATATTCTGGTACTTGCCGACCATCAGTGTCGGCGTCGTGCGCCAGAAGAGAAAAACCGTGTCGGGCAAGCACTTTTCGGTGGCAAAATAGTGTTCCAGTCCAAAATTATAGTAAACGTCGGTCGAGCCGGTCTCAATATAAATCATGCACGTCCTCCAGTGCCTCCCACGCGCGGTAGGAACTGCGGGCCAGCGGCGCAGAAGCCACATGCCGGAAACCCTTGCGCAGCGCCAGCTGCTTATAGCGCGCAAAATCCTCCGGCGTTGCGTACCGGTCGAGCTTCCAGTGCTTTTCCGACGGCTGGAGATACTGTCCGATCGTCAGAATGTCGCAGCCCGTGGCAAGAATATCGTCCATGAGGACAGAGATCTGCTCGTCCGTCTCGCCAAGGCCGACCATGAAGCCGGTCTTGGTTAAAATCGTCGGGTCTTTTTCTTTTACATAGCGCAGAACGCCCAGCGTCCGGTCATAGCCTGCCTGCGGGCGGACGGCCTTCTGAAGTTCCTTGACCGTCTCAATATTCACATTGAACACATCCGGATGCGCGGCAATGACGATATCGGCAGCCTCATGGCTGCCTTTCATGTCACTCGTCAGCGTCTCGACCGTTGTACCGGGGCACAGCGCGCGGATGGCGCGGACGGTCTTCGCAAAATGCTCCGCGCCGCCGTCCGGCAGATCGTCGCGCGTCGAGCAGGTCAGAACAACATGGCGCAGCCCCAGCTTTTTTGCCGCCTGCGCAACATTTTCCGGCTCGTCCGGGTCAGGGGGCAGCGGCTTGCCGCAGGTGACGTTGCAGAAACGGCAATTTCTAGTGCAAATATCACCCAGAATCATAAACGTGGCGGTGTGCTTCTGGTAGCATTCACCGAGATTCGGACAGTTTGCCGCTTTGCAGACCGTGTTCAGCTTCAGATCGCGCATCAGTTCCGCGACCTCGTTCACAGCCTGTTGGTTGTAGCGGACGCGCAGCCATTCGGGTTTCCGTTCCATTATGCTCTCCCGCCTTTACTTTGTTTCGAGAATTGCGACCGGAGCCAGCGCGTCAACGGTGTCGCCTTCCTCGCACAGCTGCCGGCGCAGGATACCGTCCTCCGTGGCTTCGATCTGATTGACAACCTTATCCGTCTCGATCTCATACAGGGCGTCGCCCTTGTGGATCTCATCGCCCTCGTCCTTGAGCCATGCGCACAGGACGCCGCTCTTCATCTCGGGCTGCAATTTCGGCATAACAAGCTGCTTTTCCATATTTTCAAACGCTCCTTTTCGTTACATCAGACAATCCAATAGTTCTTCCGCCTGTTCGCCCGCAAGCGTCCGGCAGAGGTCCAGAAACAGCGCTGGGTCAAGCCGCGCGCCGTTCAGCATAGCGCTCGCCGCCTGTGCATCGAGCACGTCAGAGCGCACTTCCGCACTGCGCAGCAGACCGTGCTTGGCCTCATAGCGTACAAAAATCGGCTTTCCCGCAAATTCGGCAGTCTTCTCATAGGTAAAAGCCGGAGTCTTCCCCCATGTCCAGTCCCATGAATGATAGGTTCCATCCGCCAGCTGCCGCACCTCAGCCAGCTGCTGCTCCGTCAGCCGGATACACGCCGAGCCGGGCGTCAGCAGCTGCTCGGCCAGCCGTCTTGCAAACGTGACGATCTCACAGTCGTCTTTCAGATAGGGCCGCAGATTTGTGACTGTGCAGATGGCCGATTCCGTGCCCTTCGAGCAGAACGCATCGTTTTTCCTGCCGGTCGTGATCTCGTCGAGCAGCGACAGATCAGAATCAAACAGCAATGTCCCGTGGTGCAGGACGCGGCCGCCCGCGATCTTCTGCGCACTGCCGGAGATCTTTTTTCCGTCCACGGCGATATCGCAGGTGCGGTTTTTCTGCGCCGGGATACCAAGGGCATTCAGTGCCCGGATGACCGGCTCCAGGCAGCGGTCGTAGTCAAGCGGCCCCGTCTGGTCGGATATGAGCGTATAGTTGAGGTTTCCAAGGTCATGGTAGACTGTCCCGCCGCCGGACATGCGGCGCACGACGGGAATCCCCCTGTCCAAAAGCGCGCGCACATGCACCTCGCGGCAGATATTCTGATAGCACCCGACGACGACCGCAGGCCGGTTACGCCACAGCAACAGCACGTCCCCCTCGCGGTAAGTGCGGAACACATAGTCCTCAAACGCCTGATTAAAAAACGGGTCATGTGATGTTGTTTCAATTTGAATCATGCGGAAATCCTTCCGTTTCTGATTTCTTTTCTTATCTTATCACAGCTATCCACAAAAAACAACAAAAAAGCTGAAACTGCCTCTGCCGGCTTTCCTTGGAAGCGTGACGCCTTGGGTACAGGATAATCAGTCAGATCACATACTCATCCGCCGCATCGGCGGTGGTCAGGCTGGAGAGAGGGACGGCATCAAGGCAGGCGGCAATTCTCTCGTCGAGTTGGTTCCAGACAGCGGACAGGCCGGAGGACACTTCGCAGCGCGTAAGCTGCGCGTTCGCGCCGAGGCAGGACAAAGAACCGTCCGCCGCGCGGATGATCTCGCCGACAGAATAATCGGACGGCTCGCGCGTCAGGCGGTAGCCGCCGCCTTTGCCGTGCGTTCCTTCGACCAGTCCCTGCTCCGTCAGCGTGCGCAGGATGCGCTCAAGATATTTCTGCGACAGTTCCTGCCGCTCGGCAATCTGCCGCACAGGGACGAAGCCGCCGCGATGCTCCGCCAGATCCAGCAGAATCAGAACGGCATAGCGGCCCATGGATGAAATCAGCATGCGGCATCCTCCCTTGCAATGATGCCGCCGCCAAGAACCGTATCGCCGTCATAGAGCACGGCGGACTGGCCCGGCGTGATGGCGCGCAGCGGCTCGTCGAAGACGAGGCGCACACCGTGTGCCCCTGCCGGATAGACCGTGCAGGGCTGCTCCGGCTGACGGTAGCGCGTTTTCGCGCTGCACCGGAACGGAAGCGCGGGCGCTTCACCGGAGATCCAGTGCATGCCGGGAACGAAGCACGCTCTTGTAAACAGCGCCTCGTTCGGGCCGACGACGACGGCGTTCTGCTCCGGAAGAATCCTCACGACATAAATCTTGCCGTCTGACGGCATACGAAGCCCGCGGCGCTGACCGACGGTGTAGTGGATAATGCCGCGGTGCGTGCCGATAACATTGCCGTTCAGGTCAAGGAATGGCCCCGGCTCCGGCGTTTTGCCGGTACGGTTTTCAATGACCTTTGCGTAATCGCCGTCCGGGACAAAGCAGATGTCCTGACTGTCGTGCTTGCGGGCGTTGATAAGCCCGGCCTCGGCCGCAATTTTGCGCGCCTCGGTCTTGCGCAGTGTACCGAGCGGAAACTTGACTCGCGCAAGCGTCTCCTGCGTCAGATCGTAGAGCACATAACTCTGATCCTTTGTCTCATCAAGGGCCTTTTTGAGAACATACTTCCCCCCTGCCCGCTCGATGCGGGCATAGTGCCCAGTGGCAATATAACGGCAGTCCATGATATCGGCGCGCTCGAACAGCTTGTCGAATTTCAGATAGCGGTTGCAGTCAATACAGGGATTCGGCGTGATGCCGTGCTCGTAGGCGTTTACGAACCGGTCGATCACACACTCGGCGAACTTGTCCTTGAGATTGAAGACGTAATACGGCATGCCGAGGCGGTAGGCCACGCTGCGCGCGTCCTCTACATCGTCAAGTGAGCAGCAGGTGTTTGCTTTCGGAATGCCTGCGTCCTCATTGTCATAAAGCTTCATCGTGCAGCCGATGCACGAAAAGCCCGCATCCGTCAGCAGCTTGGCTGCAACGGAGGAATCCACGCCGCCGGACATGGCGACCAATACCTTTTCAGTTTCCATTGGCAGCCGGGGACGCCTGCATGGCGTTGATCGTTCGTTCCATCAATTCGTCAAGGCTCCAACCGAGCATATCCGCACCGCGTTCGATAACCTCGCGCGAGCAGCCGGCGGCAAATTTCTTGTCCTTGAACTTCTTTTTGAGTGACTTAAGCTGCAGATCCTGCACGCTTTTCGTCGGCAGCATGCGCACGACCGCGCCGATAAGGCCGGTCAGTTCATCCGTGGCATAGAGCACCTTTTCCATCTGGTGCTCCGGCTGCACGTCAACGGTGAGCAGATAGCCGTGGCTGACGACTGCATGCACAAGGCGCTCGTCCATGCCCTTTTCGCGCAGGATTTCCGCCTCCTTTGTGCAGTGCTGGTCGGGATACTGCTCGAAATCCAAATCGTGCAGAATGCCGACGGTCTGCCAGAAGTCCGCCTCATCGTCATAGCCGAGTTCGACGGCAAAATACCGCATTACATCGCCCACGATGCGCGCGTGCAGGCGATGAAACTCGCCTTCATTATATTCGCACAGCAGGTCCCATGCCTGCTCTCTGGTCGGAATCATAGTTCTGCCTCCTGATCGTCCAGTTTTATTTGATAATTATAGCACAGATCGACACCGGTGTACAGGGAAAGTGTTTGATGCGGCGCGGCATCATGCGAAAACCTCCCTTTGCCACAGCCTGAACTGCGAAAAAGGGAGGTAGTATTTGCGCAGGCAAATATCGAGCAGGGTTTGTAGCGGCGAAGCACTCTGCTTCACCTCTTACCGACGCGCAGATAACCTTGCAGCTGCGCCTACTAACCGCATTCGGTCTTCGCCCAGATTGATGTCGCTGCCTTACAGATATGGCCGCATGTCCTTGACAAGCTGGTCCTCCAGCCGGATGAGGGACTGGGCAAGACCGCGCGCATCTTCATCCGCTGTGGGATACTGGTTGCAGTAGCGGGCAAGCGACTTGATGCCCATGGAGCAGCCGGTCGAGATGAGGTCGGCAGTCGTCGCGTCGCCGGGCTTCATGGAAAGCATCGCCTGCGTCTTCAGATACGACATAGCGCGCGCCGCCGGGTCTGCGCGCTTCGGCTCCTTGCCCTGATGGCGCAGCCGATCCTCTGCCTGCGCGGCAAGCTGCTCGTGCTGGCGTTTGCTGTCAAGCAGACGCTTTTGCAGCGGGCCTTCCGCGCTGTTTTTCAGCACATCCTCCAACGAACGGATGGCCATATCCGTCCCTGCCGCGCACTCTGACAGCAAATGCAGGGTGTCTTCGTTCATATTGCATCTCCTCCTTCTGCAAGTATTGTGTTCCAAAACGAGAAAAAGTATGATACAATAAAATATCAGATGACGCAAAAGGGGGCGCTGCTATGCGTATGGAACGGACAGTCCGCGAGATCGCGGGCGATTACGCCGTGCTGGAAAACGAGACAGGCGGCACGACAGAGGTTGCGCTGGCGCTGCTGCCGGACGGTATTGCCGAGGGCACGGTGCTGATTTTTGAAAATTTTGAATACCATATAAAGGAGAGTACGCCATGATTCGTCATATCGTCATGTGGAAATTCCGCGAAGGAGAAGAGGAGAACCGCGAACAATTCCTGTCCGGCCTGCAGGCGCTGGACGGCGTGATCCCGGAGATCCGCCATATGGAGATCCACCGCAGCTGCAAGCCCGGCAACCCCTACGATGCCTGCCTGATCGCCGATTTTGACGATCTGGAAGCGCTGTCCCGCTACAAAAATGACCCGCGCCATGTCGCCGTGTCTACACTCTGCAAATCCATCCGCGAATCGCGCGGCGCGATTGATTACGAACTGTAAATCCTGCACACAGGCTTATTTTTTCAGGAGGAAGCTTCATGAAAACCGAACATATTCAGAAGCAGCTGGATTTTTTCGTCCGCGACAAGGCGCACCACGCCTACCGCAAGCCCGCCGAAGACGTGCACGCGCTGGCCGCAGAATTTGCAGCGCAGGGACTCGACGATATGCAGCGCTCTGTTGCGCGGCTTCGCTATGTACTGGCGCAGGAGACGCCCGTCGTTTTCCCGGACGAGCGCATCACGCTGCTGCGCACCGTGCGCACCATCCCGGAGATTCACACGGAAGAAGAGGACAAGCGCCTGCACGAGACGCACGCATTCCACGAAAATGGCCGCGTATTCAACATGTGCCCCGACTACGGCATGCTGATGGCGGACGGCTTTACGAAAAAGGCAGAAAAAATCCGCGCGCAGCTGGAACAGGCGAAAACAGCGGAGCAGAAGGAATCTCTGCAGGCTATGCTGGACGTGCTTTCCATCGTGACGGACTTCGCCGCGCGCTACCGTGAGGAGGCTCTGCGCGTGGGCAATCTGACCGTTGCGGACACGCTTTCCAAAATTCCCGCGAACGCGCCCAAAACGCTTCTTGAGGCGCTGCAGTTCCTGCGCCTGCTGCACTACGCCATGTGGTGCAACGGCAACTATCACAATACCATCGGCCGCATCGACCAGTTCCTGTACCCCTATTACCGGCACGATCTGGATGCGGGGCTTCTGACAAAAGACGAAGCACTCGAGCAGCTTGAAGAGTTTTTCATCTCCTGTAACCGCGACAGCGATCTTTACATCGGCATCCAGCAGGGCGACAATGGGCAGACGATCGTATTGGGCGGCTCGAACGAGGACGGCACCGATGCGTATAACGAGCTGTCCGAGCTGTGCCTGATCGCCAGCCGCGACCTGTGCCTCATTGACCCGAAGGTCAACCTGCGCGTGCACAAAAACACGCCGCTGTCCGTCTACGAGCTTGCCACGACGCTCACGCAGAAGGGGCTCGGCTTCCCGCAGTATACGAACGACGAGATCGTCATTCCCGCGCTGCTGCGCTGGGGCTATGAGAAGAAGGACGCATACAACTACACGCTGGCCGCCTGCTGGGAAATTCTTGTGACGGGGTATATGGATCTTGTCAACTGGGACAGCCTGAACTTCCTTAAAACCGTGCAGGACGCCTGCGAGCATCTGCCGGAATGCAAAACATACGAAGACTTCGCGGCGTTTGTAAAGCAGAATATTGAGGCGCAGGCCGAGGCGCTCATGGCGGAGACGAAAAACGTCTACAAGGAACCTTCCCCCCTCGTCAGCCTCATGTGCCCGGACTGCCTCGAAAAGATGCGCGATATCTCGAAGCCCGGCAAATATAATAACTACGGCTTCCACGGCGACGGCCTTGCAACAGCCGCCGATTCCATGGCCGCTGTCCGCAAATATGTCTACGACGAAAAGACCTTCACGCCGGATAAAATGCTTGCCATGCTGCATGCCAATTTCAAGGGCTATGAGCGGGAGCAGAACATGCTCCGCTATGAGGGCCCGAAGTTCGGCAACGACGACGATTACGTCGATTCCATTGCCGTGCAGCTGCTCGACTGGTACGCCGACGCGCTGGAGGGCAGAAAAAACGACCGCGGCGGATGCTTCCGTGCAGGTACCGCCTCGGCCATGTATTACATCTGGCACTCGAAGGACGCGCCTGCCTCTCCCGATGGCCGCAGCGCACACGAGGCACTGCCCTGCAACTATTCTCCTTCCCTCTTCGCCCGCTGCGAAGGTCCGATCTCCATCATCAAATCCTTTGCCAAGCCGCACCTGACGCGCGTGGCCAACGGCGGCCCACTGACCGTCGAACTGTCTGACACCATGTTCCGTAATGAGGACGCCATCCGCAAATGCGCCATGTTCGTCAAGAGCTTCATGGACATGGGCGGCCATCAGATGCAGATCAACGCCGTCAACCGCGACAGGCTCCTCGACGCACAGAAGCACCCGGAAAATTACCGCAATCTGATCGTGCGCGTCTGGGGCTGGAGCGGCTACTTCGTCGAGCTGAACGAGGTCTATCAGAACCACATCATCAAGCGCTCGGAAATGAGCCTGTAACATCGAAAGAAAGGAAGCATCACTATGCTGGAAGCACTGAAAGAACAGGTATTGAAGGCCAATCTGGCCCTGCCGAAGCACGATCTTGTCACCTTCACCTGGGGCAACGTCTCCGCCATTGACCGTGAAAGTGGCTTGATCGCCATCAAGCCGTCGGGTGTGGAATACGACGAAATGACCGCCGACGACATCGTCCTTGTGAGTCTGGAAACCGGCGAGCGTGTCGAAGGCCGTCTCAAGCCCTCATCCGACACACCGACGCATGTAGAACTCTATCGGGCGTTCCCGTCCATCGGCGGCATCGTCCACACACACAGCCGCTGGGCGACCAGCTTTGCGCAGGCCGGTGTCGGCATCGACGCCATGGGCACCACGCAGGGCGACTATTTCTACGGCCAGATCCCCTGCACCCGCAGCATGACGCCGGAGGAGATCAAGGACGCGTATGAAAAGAACACCGGCCTTGTCATCATCGAGGAATTCAAGCGCCGCGGCATCGACCCGGCACAGGTTCCCGCCGTGCTCGTCCACAACCACGGCCCGTTCACCTGGGGCAAGGACGCGGACGAGGCGGTCTACCACGCCGTTGTGCTTGAAGAGGTCGCGTTTATGAACTTCCACGCCAAACTGCTGAACCCCGCCGCAGGCCCCATGCCGCAGGTGCTGCTCGACAAGCATTACCTGCGCAAGCACGGCGCGAACGCCTATTATGGACAGGGCTGAGGCGCAGAAGGCGCTGCAGGCCTGCATCGCAGATGAGCAGACCTATCAGTTCACGAGCTTTTCCCACCGCGACGCGTGGGAGCTTGGCCATGCGCTGGTGGACGCGTGCGAAAAGATGGGCGCGCCGCTCGCCGTGGAGATCGAGATCAATCATGTGATTGTCTTCCGCTATTTCCCGGACGGCACGGGCGCATATCACGAGCAGTGGCTGCGGCGCAAGCGGAATCTTGTGAATCTGCTTGAAAAAAGTTCCCAACGCGCCTATTACGAACTGGAAGCAAGCCACGCAGATCAGGAGCATGACTGGCATCTGCCCCGCAGCGACTATGCTGCCTGCAGCGGCGCGTTCCCCATCCGCATCCGGGACGGAAGCGTGATCGGCGTCGCCGCCGTCTCAGGTCTTCCCGACCCGGGAGATCAGATTGCACTTCTGAACGGTCTGCGCGCCTATTTTGAGGTCCATCCATAAACCGCCGCGGCGCCCCCGCCCGGGGCGCCGCATTGGTTATGCGAAAACGCTCTTGGTAATGCGCAGGAATGTACGGCACGAAGTGATCTGGTGCGGAAAGGCAAGCTGCCGGAAAAGGATGTGAAATTAGAATGCCTCTTGAAATTGTCCGCAATGACATTACAAAAATGAATGTGGACGCCATCGTCAACGCAGCAAACGAAACTCTTCTGGGCGGCGGCGGTGTAGATGGCTGCATCCACCGTGCGGCAGGGCCGGAACTGCTGGCCGCGTGCCGGCGGCTCGGCGGCTGCAGGGTCGGAGATGCTAAAATCACCGGAGCGTACCGCTTGCCCTGCAGCTATGTGATCCACACGGTTGGCCCCGTGTGGAACGGCGGCAGCTGCGGCGAACGGGAACAGCTTGCTTCCTGTTACCGGACGAGCCTTGCGCTGGCGAAGGAATCCGGCTGCAAAACTGTGGCGTTCCCGCTGATCGCCTCCGGTGTCTATGGCTATCCAAAGGATCAGGCACTGCGCGTGGCGGTAGACACCATCGGGGAGTTTCTGCTGCAAAACGATATGACGGTCTATCTTGTTATTTTCGACCGCAAGGCTTACCAGATCGGCAGCAAGCTGTTTGCAGCCATTGCCGAATACATCGACGACCATTATGTAGACGCGCACACCGACTTTATCCGCTCACGTCCGTGTCCGACTTTTCCCGCAGGCCGGACAATGGCCCCCTGCACGGCTCCCGCGCCGGAGTTCCACGCGGCTTCCACATCTATCCGCAGTCTGGATGATCTGCTGATCCATCTGGACGCAGGCTTCTCAGAGACATTGCTGCACCTCATCGACCGCAGTGGTCAGAAGGACTCCGAGATTTATAAGAAAGCCAATGTAGACCGCAAGCTGTTTTCCAAAATCCGCAACAATCCAGACTATAAGCCCTCCAAGGCTACGGCGATTGCCTTTGCCATCGCGCTGGAACTGAATCTGGATGAAACCCGTGACCTCATCGCCCGCGCGGGCTACGCCCTCAGTGCCAGCAGCAAGTTTGATGTTATCATTGAGTATTTCATCAAGCAGAAGCAGTACGATATTTTTGAGATCAACGAAGCGTTGTTTGCTTTTGAGCAGAATTTGCTGGGCGCGTAAAAATTGTCGCTTTCCAAGCGACCAAACCCTCCTCCTGATTCGCTACAATGACAGCGTAATCAAACACAGGAGGGTTTTTATTATGACAGAACTGGTTTTTATTTTGGATCGCAGCGGGTCTATGGCAGGGCTGGAGGCAGACACCATCGGCGGCTTTAACTCCATGATCGCCAAGCAGAAGAAGGAAGCGGGCGAAGCGCTGGTTTCCACGATTCTCTTCAGCAACGACAGCGTTGTCATTCACGACCGGCTGCCGCTCAGCGAGGTGCCGCCCATGACGGAGAAGGAGTACTTCACCCGCGGCTGCACAGCGCTGCTCGACGCGGTAGGCGGGGCCATCCATCATATCGGCAATATCCACAAGTACGCCCGTCGGGAAGATGTGCCGGAAAAGACGCTGTTCATCATCACCACTGACGGCTGCGAAAACGCCAGCCACCGCTACAGCTATGAGACGGTACACAGAATGATTGAGCGGCAGAAAACAAAATACGGCTGGGAGTTCCTGTTTCTCGGTGCAAACATTGACGCAGCAAAGGAAGCGGCCCGCTTCGGCATCGCCGCTGAGCGTGCAGTAAACTATAAATGCGACGAGATGGGCACAGCGCTCAACTACGATGTTATCAGCGACGCGATCTGCACCGTTCGCGCCAAAAAAACACTCGGCGCTGGCTGGAAACGCCGCATCGATGCGGATGTGCAGAAGCGCGGGCGGTAACGAGAGTATCCAGAGCAATTTGGGACAATCAATGTCCCTATAAAAGTACATTTGTCATCCGCATATTGACATGAAATCGCTTTTTTGTTACCATAGCGTCAGATGATATGGAGCGCGTATGCCCCTGTCAGCTGACGCTATGCACAATTATGGCCCCAGACGGGGTATATTGTTTGGAAAGCAGTTAGTTTTATCTAACTACCTGCTTGCAGCCGCAGGTTAGAGCGGTTTAACAGCATTTCGGAGGTGTGAACCATGCAGATTTTGGAGCACGGCCAGGAGCAGGAACAGACGCTGCTGTTTTTTCCCTGCACAGCGGAACCCGTTTGGGCATTCCCTCCGGAACGTTTTACCCTTCCCGGACATGACCCCGTGAAGGAGTATGACACCATGGAAGTGTATCTCAAAACCTACTCCGACCGGACGATCCACAATGTGTTCTGGTCGGGCAACAATTACGCCCTGCCGCAGCCGCGTCATATTGTGGCTGTCTCCCCCGGCGAGGTGCCGTGGAACGACGAAGAAAAGGCGCGGATGCAAGCGCTGAACGACAAGGACGTTTCCATTGATTATGCCTTTATGGTGACGGTTGAAAAATTCATGCGGCACGGTGTAGAAAACGTGCCGGATTACATGATCTCCGGCTCGCGCGGCGATTTTACCGGTGCGGGCGATATCCACTTCTTCTATTCTGCGGACGAAGTGCTTTACGGCGCGCTGCCTGATTTTGAAGCGGCGTGCAGGCGCGCGAAGGTCCCCTATACGGCATTTGCCCGGCCAAAGATGGTACACTGCTACTGCATGCTGCCGATTTTCCGGGAGGCGAAGGAGGATTTTGCAAAAATCGCGGAGATTCTGAAGCAATAAAGGAGCAAACAGAATGAAAGACAGTGAATTACAATTTGACCGCACCTGCCATGTGCTGTATTCCAAGCCGTGCAAGAAGGAGATTCTTGCAAAGATCGCGCTGCATTATCCGGAAGCAGAGCGGGAGGCAGCGTGGGAAAAGGTGCAGCGGCAGTATGTGGAATTTCTCTCTGACTGGCGCACCGACCTCGGCGGCAAGCAAAATTTTCACAACGGCGCAGGCGGAACCTATGACTGCATTGCGATTATGAGTTATTATGTGGCCTGCAAAGCCGTCACATCGTTCCGCGAGATTGAGGAGATGGAAGAAAACCTGATTCTCCCCTCTTTCCGCAAGCTGAAATTCGTAGACTGCAACAAGCCGTTTTTCAGGAAGCTGATGTATAAAGCATTTCTGCGGGCAAAGTCGGCCTGTGACAAATGGCACGACTATGAGATGGACGTCGCACCTCTCGACCCGGACAAGCCGATCTACTACGAATTCACAGCCTGCCCGGCGGCGGAGTTTGCCATCAAGCACGATCTTACCGACATCATGCCCGCCCTGTGCAACGTGGATTTTGCGTCCATGGAGTTGATCCACGCAAAACTGGTGCGCACCACCACCTGTGCGAACGGCTGCAAATGCGACTATACGATCTGCGGCGACAAAGACCCGTATCTGAACAATCATCCCGAATACCGCGACGAGGCAGGATACAGAAGGAACAAATAGGCCCGGAGGCAGCTATATGCAGACATTTCTCGGAATTTTAATCCCGTTTCTCGGAACGACGGCCGGTGCGGCCTGTGTGTTCTTCATGAAAAAATCGCTCGGTGATCTGGTTCAACGCTCCCTTGCGGGCTTTGCCGCAGGCGTAATGGTGGCCGCCTCAATCTGGAGCCTGTTGATTCCGGCGATTGAGCAATCCGCAGCAATGGGAACGTTTGCTTTCTTCCCGGCACTCCTCGGCTTCTGGCTTGGCGTGCTGTTTCTGCTTGCGCTTGACCATCTGATTCCGCATCTGCATGTCGGCAGTGAGCAGGCAGAGGGCCCCAAAAGCAGGCTTGCACGCACGACCATGATGGTGCTGGCCGTCACGCTGCACAACATCCCGGAAGGCATGGCGGTCGGCGTAATGTACGCGGGTTTTCTTGCGGGAAGCACGCAAATCACAGCAGCAAGCGCACTTGCCTTATCGATTGGAATTGCGATTCAGAACTTCCCGGAGGGCGCGATCATCTCCATGCCGCTTCGCGCCGAGGGTCAAAGGAAGGGTAACGCCTTTCTCGGCGGTGTGCTTTCCGGCGTTGTAGAGCCGATTGGTGCCGTACTGACAATCATTGCTACCCAGTTCATTGTTCCCGCGCTGCCATATCTGCTGAGTTTTGCTGCCGGCGCCATGCTTTATGTGGTCGTAGAAGAATTGATTCCCGTAATGTCACAGGGGCAGCATTCCAATCTCGGCACGGTATTCTTTGCCGCCGGGTTCAGCATTATGATGGTTTTAGACGTGGCCTTGGGATAACAACATGGGAAAAGAGAGGTTTTTGACATGAAAAGAGTTTATGCAAACTCCCAATACGCAAAGCCGTGTGAGCGGTATTGCCGGGAGGTTTACCCGGATGAAGCCGAACAGATCTTCAAAAAAGCCGGGGCGTATTATCTCAAGTTCATCTTCTGTTGGGTCATGCACGAGCAATCCATTCTTGATGCAATCACCAATCGTCTGGACACAGATAATTGCAAAGTCACGAAAATTTCTCTGACAGCTGACGAGATAAATTTGAGAAATCGGTTAGCCTCCGATATCACCCGCGGAATCCGCACTGCCGATATTATCGACAGAAGCGTCGCAAGAATCAACCTGTATTCTCTGCTTGACACCGTAAAGATCGACACAAGCAATAAGACCGTCTGTGAAATTGCAAATGAAATCATAGCGCTTTGAGCCTGACAATTTTTCAGCAACTATGCAATTCAAATTCTGTTTTTTCCGGAAGAAACTCTGCGCGGCTGCGATTGTGTTTTGGCGCCTGTTTTGTTATCATGAAACAAATCAGAGTTTGTGAGGATGATGGGAATGAAATGCGCGCTTGCAGCTGCCGGTTTTATCAATGGAGACATCGAATATAACAAGGCGGTTCTTGCCGATACACTTGGAAAATGTGCAGGCAAGGCAGATGCCGTGATCTTTGGAGAAGCCTTTCTTCAGGGCTTTGACAGTCTCAATTTTACAGCCGGACATGACATGGCGGTTGCTGTTTCCCGTGAGGGCCGTGTGATACACGAACTGTGCCAGCTGGCAAAAGAGCACGCCATTGCGATATCCTTCGGCTTCCTCGAGCAGGACTGCGGCGCGTTTTTCAGTTCCCAGCTGACCATCGATCAAACCGGCCGGATACTCGATTTATACCGCAGAGTATCTCCGGGCTGGAAGGAGCCGTCTGCGGGGAAGGAATACCGGGAGGGCAGCGGATTTCACACGTTTGACTTTCTCGGCAAAAAGGCCGCTGTCGGGTTGTGCGGCGACTTCTGGTATGAAGAAACTATGCGTTCTGTTTTATGAAATCTGCAATTCAAATTTCAAACCGCTTTCATCAGGAAACGAAGTCAATCACATGACAGATAAAATACAAACCGCTTACGAAGCGTCCAAAAACATCTATGACGATGTTCTCACGCAGGGGAATTTATTCAGCAGATTATACATCCGGCTGTTCTGGAGCGGCACGGACGACCGGAAGATTGCACGAAGGGTCCTGTCCTATATTCCAGGCGATTTTTCGGGCACGCTTCTCGATGTTCCGGTCGGAACAGCTGTGTTCACGGAACGCAAATGGGCGCGGCTGAAAAACGCGCGCATTACCTGTCTGGATTACAGCATAGATATGCTGGCGCAGGCCGAGAAGCGGCTGCGCGGCTATTCGCATATTCAGTGCGTACAGGGCGATGTGGGGAAGCTGCAAATGGCCGGCGAAGCCTTTGATCTCGTCGTCAGCATGAACGGCTTCCACGCGTTCCCCGACAAGCAGAAAGCGTTTGGCGAAACATGGCGCGTTCTGAAGCCCGGCGGCACGTTCATCGCCTGCTTCTATATCTGGGGAAAGTCCAGACGGACGGACTGGCTGGTAAAAAACATTCTCGCAAAAAAGGGCTGGTTCTCCCCGCCGTTCCAGACGGAGGACGAACTGCGGGCAATTTTGCAGAGCCTGTACCGGGAAACCGACGTTCACACTGACGGGTCGATGGTGTATTTTCGCTGCGTGAAGTGATGCTTGCCACCACGGGGCAAATCTAGATTTACAGGTATGTAAAATGAAGAAAATCATCGTGATTGGCTGCGGCGGATTAGCGGTCTATCGGCTTCCGTAAAACGGATTTAATTGTAATACAGCCGCCCGAAGCGATTCGGACGAAACCAGAAATAATCTATGAGGCCATGTATGATTGATAAAATGCTGATTCGTGGCGCAAAAGTCCACAACCTTAAAAACATTGATGTAGATATTCCGCTGGGTAAAATTGTGGGAATTGCGGGTGTGTCCGGCTCCGGCAAATCCTCGCTGGCGCTGGGCGTGCTGTATGCGGAAGGGTCGCGCCGGTATCTCGAAGCGCTCTCCACCTATACCCGCCGCAGAATGACGCAGGCGTCCAAAGCCAGCGTGGACGAGGTGCTGTATGTCCCCGCCGCACTGGCGCTGCATCAGCGTCCCGGCGTGCCGGGTATCCGCAGCACGTTCGGCACGGGCACAGAGTTACTCAACAGTCTGCGGCTGATGTTCTCGCGTCTATCCAGCCACCGCTGCCCGAACGGGCATTATCTCTCCCCTTCCCTTCTGGTCGCAGCCGGAAAAGAGTTGGTCTGCCCGGCGTGCGGCGCACATTTTTATGCACCGTCGGCTGAGGAGTTGGCGTTCAATTCGCAGGGCGCGTGCGCAAAATGTGGCGGAACGGGAATGGTACACACCGTAGATATGGCGTCGCTGGTGCCGGATGATACGCTGACCATCGACGAGGGAGCCGTCGCCCCGTGGAACAGCCTGATGTGGTCGCTCATGACGGACATCTGCCGTGAAATGGGCGTGCGGACAAATATCCCGTTCCGGGATTTGACCGAGCAGGAAAAGGACATCGTATTCCACGGTCCGGCGGAGAAAAAGCACATTTTCTATCACAATCAAAATACCGGTCAGGCCGGAGATCTGGATTTTACCTATTTTAACGCCGTTTACACCGTCGAAAACGCGCTTTCCAAAGTCAAGGATGAGAAGGGCATGAAGCGCGTGGAAAAATTTCTGAAAGAGGATATCTGCCCGGATTGCCACGGTACGCGGCTGTCCAGCGCTGCCCGTGCGCCGAAACTGCGAGGGATTTCGCTGGATGAAGCCTGCACGATGACACTGTCACAGCTGGTAGAGTGGGTACGGGGTGTTCCCGGCAGTCTGCCGGAGGAAATGCGCCCGATGGCCGAAAGCATCTGCGAGGCATTCCAGAGCCCCGCCAAACGGCTGATGGATCTGGGACTGGGCTACCTGACGCTTGACCGCTCCGCGTCCACGCTCTCTACCGGCGAGCGCCAGCGGATGCAGCTGGCCCGCGCTGTCCGCAATCGGACAACCGGCGTTCTGTATGTGCTGGACGAGCCGTCCATCGGTCTGCACCCGTCCAATATTGTAGGCCTGACCGGGGTAATGCACGATTTAGTTGCAGACGGCAATTCCGTGATTCTGGTTGACCACGACACGCAGATTTTGAAGGAAGCCGACTGGATTATCGAAATGGGGCCGGAGGCGGGCGCAAAGGGCGGGCATGTGATTGCCGAGGGGACAATTCCCACCATAGAAGAAACCCCGGCCTCGCAGATCGGGCCGTTTCTTTCCGGCAAAGCCGAAACGAGGCTGCGCACCTGTGCCGCAAAGGACGCGCTGTTTGCAAGCGGCACGATTCATCTGTCCACCTCCCAAATTCACACGGTCAAACCGCTTGAGGTCAATATTCCGAAAGGACGGCTGACAGTTGTAACAGGCGTATCGGGTTCTGGCAAGACCACGATGATATTGGAAAGCCTCGTTCCCGCACTGGACGCTAATATCAACGGCAGTTCCCTGCCCGCACATATCCGTGCAATCAAAGCTGATGGTATCGCGCACGTCAAACTCATTGACGCAACACCCATTGGTATCAACGTCCGCTCAACGGTCGCCACCTACGCGGGTGTGCATGATGAACTGCGCAAACTCTATGCAAAATCCACTGACGCAAAAGAAAAGCGTTATAAGGCAAGCGATTTTTCCTACAACACCGGCTCACTCCGCTGCCCCGGCTGCGACGGAACGGGCGTAGTAAGCCTCGACGTGCAGTTCCTGCCGGACGTTGACATTCCCTGCCCGGACTGCCGTGGCTCGCGCTATACAAGGGCCGCCTATGATATAAGGCTCACAAACAAGGCAGGCGTATCCGCGTCTCTGCCGGAGTTGATGGATATGGATGTGAATTCTGCCATCGATTTCTGTAAGGACATGAAAACCGTCAGCCAAAGGCTGAACATTCTCAGGCAGCTTGGCCTTGGCTATCTCACGCTCGGCGAGGAAACACCGAGCCTGTCCGGCGGCGAAGCGCAGCGGCTCAAGCTGGCAAGCGAGATCGGCAAAACGCAGACCGATTCTGTTTTCGTCTTCGACGAACCCTCCATCGGGCTGCACCCGCTGGACGTGCGGGTGCTGCTCGGCGTCTTTCAGGCGCTTCTGGACAATGGCGCGACGGTCATTGTCATTGAACATGATCTGGATGTAATCCGAAACGCCGACTATGTGATCGACATGGGGCCGGGCGGCGGCGACGCGGGCGGGCAGATCGTCGCCAGCGGCACGCCGCAGGAGATCCGGGAAAACAAAAACAGTATCACCGGCAGATATCTATGACGACGCAAACCGGCGGAGAAGGAAGTCCTTCTCCGCCGGTTGTTATTTCTTTGCGAGATAGAATATCACATGGGCTTCTTCATCCGCCAGCGGGATATTGACCCGCTCCGGATAGCCGTCCTGAAGATTTCCATAATCCGTGCTAAAGCACGGCAGCGAGGAAGCCCGAACCAGTTCGTCAAACACAGCATTATCTGTCTGCACCAAAAACTTGGATGCTGGCATTTTTTCGCGGCAGAGGGCATCCCAGAAGCCAAGCTCCGTGCGCAGCAGAAAATTGAAGCCGTTGATGTCTGCAAATGTCAGGGATTTGTGCGTTGCAAGTTCATGATCTTTCGGGACGCAGACGAACAGGTTTTCCTGCATAAAAGGGCTTCCACCGTCAATCGGAAACGGCAGAACGGCAATGTCGCACGAGCCGTCCTGCCATGCGCGCAGGACCTCGTCATTCTGGCAGATGGCGGAAGCAACCATTTTTTCCGGCTGTGCGGCGTTGAGTGCTTTCAAAAGTTCCCAAAGCGGCGCAGGCGCGCAGGATTTCACAAGGATCGTCCGCTGCCGCTGATCGAAGGCGCGTACCTGCGCAACGGCCTGCTCCGCTTCAGCGAGGAGTTTTCGGGCATACTCCACCGCCGTGTTTCCCGTGTCATTCAGTTCAATTCTATTTTTCCCTCTGATAAACAGCGGCACGCCAAAAGCATCCTCCAGATGCTGCATGGAGCGCGTTACAGACGGTGTAGAAATGTGAAATTCTTCGGCGACCTTGCTCAATGTACCGAGATCAGCAAAGGCTGTAAGCTGCCGCAGTTCATACAGGTCAATCATCGTGTTACCTCTTGCATTTCATATTCTGAAATGTTCTTTGCAATAACATGAAGTAAAAAGGAGTTTTGACATGGCAGCATTGATCGCATACTATTCCCGTGCGGGAGAAAATTACTTTGGCGGTGCGTACCGCCGCATTGCCGTCGGCAATACAGAAAAAGCAGCCAACATGCTGGCCGAACTGACCGGCGGCGAACTTTATAAAATCGAACAGGAGCAGCCCTATTCCGAGGACTACAAGACCTGCATTGCAGAGGCAAAGGCCGACCTGCAGAAGAAAGCCCGCCCGGAGGTTTTAAATCTGCCCGATGATCTGGATGCCTACGATGAGATTTATCTGGGTTACCCCAACTATTGGGGAACAATGCCGATGGCGGTCTACACCTTCCTCGAGCACTATGATTTCACCGGCAAGACGATTCACCCCTTCTGCACGCACGAAGGAAGCGGCCTTTCCCATACCGTACAGGACATTCAGAAAGCCGCGCCGCAAGCCCGCGTCACCAAGGGTCTTGCCATTCATGGAAGCAGCGTGGACGGAGCGAAAGCAGCGCTTGAAAACTGGATTCAGGAGGTTCACTGAATGGAATGTGAAGAAATTCGGGTCGATCTGCGTACCATCCCGCACAGCGCCGACCGGCAGCGTTCGGCGCAGCTGCTGTTCCGGCTGAACCACACGCTGCCGTTTTCGGAGGAATACAACGCCCAGCTCCGCGAGCTGCTGGGCAAGAATCTCGGCGAGGGCAGCACCATTGCACCGCCGCTCAGCGGCGCGGCGCTGGATATGCTGAAGATCGGCAGGGGCGTTTTTGTCAACTCCAATCTGCTGGCGATGGCGCGGGGCGGCATCACCATTGGCGATCATGCCCGCATTGCCGCCAACGTCCAGCTGCTTTCCAACAACCACGATCCCTATGATCTGGACGTTCTGACCTGCAAGCCGGTGGAGATCGGGGACTATGCGTGGATCGGCGCAGGCGCGACGGTGCTGCCCGGTGTGCGCGTGGGGCGGCACGCCGTCATAGGCGCGGCCTCCGTGGTCACGAAGGATGTGCCGGACTATGCCGTAGCGGTCGGGAACCCCGCGCGGGTTATCAAAATGCTGGACAAAGAAAAAATCGAGGACTGAGATAACCGCAGCCGCCCACACTTTGGGCGGCTGCATTACGTTTTGGACGCGGATTTGTTACCACGTCAGTGAAAACTCCACCAACTCCGGCGTTTCCGGCTTGCCAATCAGCGGTTCTTTTCTGTCCAACGCAGAAAGCTGCGCCATTTCGTCAGGCGTCAGTGTAAAATCGAACAGGGCAAAATTCTCCCGGATATGCTCCGGTTTGGTGCTTCTGGGAATGACGGCGATACCTTTTTGCGTCAGGAAGCGGAGCAGGATTTGCGCCGGAGTTTTGCCGTACTTCTCAGCGAGGGCACGCACGGCGGGGCCGCCGAACATTTCATTCCGGTTGCCCTGACCAAGCGGTGCATACGCCATGTGCGCCACGCTCTTTTTGTCCATCCAGCTACGCTCTAGGCTGCGCTGGCAGTAGAGATTCGTTTCAATCTGATTCACTGCCGGGACGACCTTAAAGCAGGCCATTTCAAAGATGACTGCTGAGGATCAAGGAGCGAGCAGCGGATCTTGAAGGCGAAGAGATGTATTTGACCTTTGGAGAGGCCATGTACGATACTCCCCGACATGGATCGACGGCAAAAAGCACGCGCGGAATGTGTATGCGCATACGCGCGAGGAGTGTGAGGAGAAGCTGAAGATGCTGATAGCAGAGATGAAAGCGGAGCTGGCGGAGTTGAAGCGGCAGAAAGCGGACAGGCATTGATCGAATGAACGGAGCACAGCCGTCCGGTGTCGGGCGGCTGCGATTGCGCTTTGGCAGATCGTTTGCTATAATGAAACTAATCGAAATTTATAAAGGAGAATATTGATGAAACTATTTTTATGTTCGCACTTTTCAAGTGTAGGAAGTCTGATAAAGGAAGAAATTGAAAATAAAAAAGTCGCATTTATTCCAACAGCTTCGCTGCGTGAAGGCTACACCGGTTATGTCGGCTCGGCTCGAAAATTATTCAAAAAGTTGGGAGCAATCGTAACTGAAATTGATATTTCAACGGAGGCTTATTCAACGATACAGTCTGTTTTTGAAGAAGCAGATGTGATATATTTTACCGGCGGAAATTCTTTCTTTCTTATGGACCAGCTCCGTAAAACGGGAGCTGATGGACTGCTGAAAAAGGAATTGGCAAATGGAAAATTGATGATCGGCGAGTCGGCAGGCGCAATTATATGCGCTCCAAGCATCCAATATATCGAGCAAATGGATGAAAAGCCGGAGGACTACTCACAAGAAGATGATGCAGGGCTTGATTTGATTGATTTCTATGTTCTTCCGCATTATCTTACAGCACCATTTAAGAAAGTTACCGAGAAAATAATGACTGAGTTTTCGGATTTGAATCTATGCCCAATTAACAACCGTCAGGGAATTGTAATTGATGGTGAAGATTCAAAGGTTATTTGCAAAGACTAATTTGAAAATTCCAGTTTGCCGAATCCGCAGCGCAAATCCTGCGCCGCAATAATCAAAGAATAA
>ERZ1026933.65-NODE-65-length-23927-cov-6.959744_pt1 | contig 23927 bp, 16 predicted proteins | sample MGYA00519252_ERZ1026933 | MGnify/ENA primary metagenome ERZ1026933 (study PRJEB26926, sample SAMN06164828) | human gut metagenome | biome: ENVO:00009003; feature: ENVO:2100002; material: ENVO:00002003 | host: Homo sapiens | place: USA | collected 2012 ... | reverse complement strand
GACCATCCCCGCGCTGACCACCTGAGAGAAGACCGTCGCGATGGCAGCCCCCGCCACGCCCAGCTTCAGCACCACCACGCACAGGATGTCCAGCACGATGTTGACCCCGCAGGCAGCCATCAGGAACATGGTAGGTTTTCGGGAATCGCCCATGGCCCGGAGAATGCCCGCGCCCATGTTGTAGAGCATGGAGGCGATCGCGCCGGCAAAATAGATTTTTATGTACAGAACGGCGTCGTCCATGCAGCTTTCCGGGGTGTTCATCAGCCCCAGAATTTTAGGGCCGAGGGAGTAGCCCAGCGTCATCACCACCGCGCCCAGCACAAGCGACAGCGCCACGCCGGTATGGAGGGTATCCTGCACGCCCTGCTTACTTTTCGCGCCGTAAAACTGGGACAGCAGCACCGTCGCACCGGTGCTCAGTCCGATGAAAAAGCCGTTCATCAGGTTCAGCAGTGCGGAGGTAGACCCCACCGCCGCCAGCGCCCGGGTGCCGACGAACCGGCCGACGATGATGGTGTCCACGGTATTGTACATCTGCTGGAAAAAGCTCCCAAGCAGAATGGGAAAGAAAAAGAAAAGCAGCTGCTTCCAGATCACGCCCTCCGTAATGCGCTGCGACGGCAATTCGCCCTGCATAAAAAGTGCCTCCCGACGGATATACTGGGACGATTCTACCATAGAAACGGCAGACTGTCCATTGATTTTTTCAGGCAGCGCGCACCGTGTCCAACAGGTGGAAAACCGGAAAATAGAAATAACCCCCGGCCTGCTGTCACGACAGCCGCCGAGGGTCATTCCTCTGCGATCTTGGTATCTAACATCTGTTGGTTAACCTCTCTTTCTGCGGAGTAGACGTCGGCGTTCCGCCTTACAGATTTGGAATTCCTCCCGTGAAAATTCCTTTCTTTACATTTTGGGAAGACCATATATGATCGGGAGATTTACCTTGGGAAGCCGTCGTCTCTGAGAAGATTTACCTGTACATTGGTATCACCTCTTTGTGTCTATAAAATAACATATTCCTTTCTGAAATGCAACCCGGAATTTTGTATAAAATATACCATTTTATTTGCTGCATAACATAGAATTCCAGCGTATTAACCAATTTATCGTTGACATATTCCCTGCGCTATGTTAGCATAAATATGTTGGGGTCAGTCTGCGGACTGGCCGTTTGCAGACTGAGGGCGGGGATATCCCCGCCCTCAGCTGTTTACGATTCCGGATACGATCCTGTGCATTTCCGCCTCCGAACGGGCACCGTGCGCCCGGGTCAGAATGTCGCTCTGCGCTTCACGGGAAAGCGCCGCATAGGCTTCCATAGCCGCAGAATTCTGTGCCAGCGCCATGGCGAACCCAATGGGCATTTGCTGAAAATCCATGCTGATACTATTTCCTGATTAAAATCTTAATTTTAATCAGGAAGGCATCGCCTGACGGCGCTGCCTGTTTTGTGATTTATAAGGAAAGAAATCGCAAAACAAGTCTCATATGAACTCCATGCCCTTCAGGCAATTAAAATCTTTTTTTAAGATTTTAATTAGAGTTCAGTATTACATCTGGCTTTTGATCGTGGAGATCAGAATATCTCCCGCCACGACCCGATCTTCCGCGGCGAAGCCTTCCGCAAAATTGTCGGAATAGAGCACCTGCGCGTTGGGGGGGAATTCATCATCCCCTTCCCAGACCAGGATCTGCATCCGATAGCCGCCGATCAGGTCGAACTGGTAGCCCGCGTCTCCGTGCTTCATGGGCAGCGCCTGCATTTTTTCGCAGGCAGCCTTGAACGCCGGCAGCCGGGTGCCGAAGGTGAAGGCCGCACGGGTCAGCACACGGCCGGTGTAGGGCTTGATGTACATCTCCCCCCAGGGCATCTCCCGGAAGGTCTTCCACTGCCCCTGCCAGACCACATCTTTGCTTTCCAGCAGATAGCGCAGCAGAAACGTCTGGGAGGGCAGCGGCGGCAGCGCCCCGCCGTCCAGCGCACGGATGGCATAGTCCGGGTGGGCAATGGCAAACGCCCTGCCCAGAAGACTGAGGGTGAATTCCTTCCCGTCCCAGCGGACGTCCGACAGTCTCGCCGTCACGGCGGCGGGATTTAGATCGCGAAACAGCTCCGCGTAATGGGCAAAAGGGGCTTCTTCTTTGTGGTTTTCTACTTGCATATTCCTTATTCCTTAATCGTGTAGTTCCAGAGGCAGACCGTCGGGATCCCGGAAGAATACATAGTGCCCTCCGTTTGCCTTGTCCTCGTGAATCGGTTCCGTCTCGATGCCCTGTGCGTTCAGCCAGTCCCGAGCCGCCTGAATGTTCGTTACCCGGAAGGCCAAATGCCGTAGACCCAGAGCCTCTGGCAGAGTCAGCCGGGCAGGAGCGTCGGGCTTGATGAACAGCTCCAGCACCAAATTCCCCAGCCGCAGCATCCGCAGATAATCCCGCTGCTCCGGCCTCCAGACTTGGCTCTCCAGAGTGAACCCCAGCTTGTTGACATAAAAATCCAGGGTTCGGGCTTCCTCCGAAGCAATCACCGCCACATGGTGCATTGCCTCCAGCATGTTACGCCTCCTGAATGGAGTGGGGGAACAGCCGCTTGTCCGTATGGGGCAGGAAGCAGGCAGCTACAAAGGAATCCATGTAGCCGGGGTATGTGGAAAGCTCCAGATAGGTCATGTTCGCTGCCACTTCCGCCGTTTTTGCGGCGGCTTCGTCACTCATGACCATGGCGTAAGCGCCAGCCAGAGAGGAGTTGCCGATGTAGTGGAACTTTTCCAGCTCCACATCCGGGAACATGCCGATATTCACCGCGTTCTTCATGTTGATGCCGGAGCCGATGCCGCCTGCGACATAGACGTTCTCGATGGCTTCCACGGGCATATCCACGCTTTGCAGCAATGTTGCGATGGCGGAGAAGATCGCGCCCTTGGCACGAATGAAGTTGTCAATGTCCACTTCATTGATGGACACTTCCCGGCCGGTCTCGCTTTCGTTTTCAAAGGCAATAACGTAGCGGCCCATGCCGTGATGATCCCGGCGGACGCGCTCGCCCTCCCGGATGAACAGGCCCTTGGCGTTGACGATGCCGCAGCGGTACAGCTCGGAAATGATGTCGATGATGCCGCTGCCGCAGATGCCGACAGCCTTCTGTCCTTCGTCGCCCACGATGGAAACGGTGGGTTCCATGGTCACTTTGTCAACGGTGCAAGCTTCGATAGCGCCGTCCGTGGCGCGCATACCGCAGGAAATGTCGCCGCCCTCAAAGGCGGGGCCGGCGGAGCAGGCGCAGCTCACAAGGAAGTCCCGGTTGCCGAAGACGATCTCGCCGTTGGTGCCAAGGTCGATGAACAGGCTCAGCGCGTCGCTGTCCCAGATGCCGGAGGCCAGCGTACCGGCGGTGATGTCGCCGCCCACGTAGGAACCGATGTTGGGGGCGATGAGTACCGGCGCAAGGGGATTGGCGGGAATCTTCAAGTCCTGCGCCAGCAGTCCGTTCCAGAGGAAGAAGCTGGGGATGTACGGATCCATGCGGACGCTCTGGGCATCCACGCCCACCAGCAGGTGGTTCATGGTGGTATTCGCGCCCACGCTCATGCGCAGAATGGACGGGCATGTGACCCCCGCGGACTTGCACAGATTGGCAATGATGGGGTTCAGAGTCTCTTTCAGGATGGCGTCCTGAAGCTTTTTCCTGCCGCCGGGCTTGCCCTGCTCGATGATACGGTTGATGACGTCCGCGCCGTAACGGATCTGGCCGTTGCCGGAGGAACCCTTCGCCAGAATTTTACCCGTGGTCAGATCGGTCAGCACCATGGTGACCGTGGTAGTGCCGATATCGATGGCGCAGCCGATGATATTGGTGTCCTCCGGGGCGCAGATCTCCATGCAGCGGAAGGTATCGCCCAGAAGTTCGCCCTTCACGCACACGTGGAAGCTGTTTTCCCGCAGAACGTGGGCCAGCTTCACCATGACGCAGAAGGGAATCTCCACCTTCTCTACGCCCAGCGCTTCCTCAAGCGCCCATGTCAGGCGCTCGTTGTCGGGCATGGTGTCGTCCAGACTCGGCTCGGCCATGGTCACGACCACCGCCCGGAACTGATTGGTAAAGTGAATGCCGCTTTGTTTCAGCTGGCTCTGGCAGGCGTCAAAAATGGCGACCTCCTGGGGGCTGCTCAGGTCGGCGGTCTTCATCCGGGACTGGTAGGCGCTGGCGATGTCCGGAACGAACACGGTGCAGTTGCCGACGACCTTCGAGCTGCAGCTCAGGCGCCAGCCTTCGGCATATTCTTCGTCGGAAATATGGCGGCTGGGGTAGGATTCCAACTCTCCCTCCACCAGCTTGATGCGGCACTTGCCGCAGGAACCGTTGCCGGAGCAGGGAGCGTCGATTGCCACATTGGCACGGCGAGCCAGCTCCAGAAGGTTATCGCCGACGTTGCAATCGACGGTAACGGGCTTGCCGCCTTCGATTTGAAATACGACTTTTGGCATAAGGATAACCCCTTTCTTTTTGGGCGAGGCCCTGCCATCCGGCAAAAAATTGCCGAAACTCCCGGACGGAATGATAGCGCCGCCTGAAATTTTATTTTCTTTTCAAGTATAACATAGCTCCCCGCAATTGTCCAGCGAAATCAGTATTTTTTTACCTATATTAAATTTGATATGGCTCATCACCCCGGCGTCATAACCTGACCGAACGCATGCGCTCCTCAATAGGGGGGCATTGCAAGCCAATGCCGCAGCACTGGTGTGGCGATCCGTCCCCCCAAAGGCTCTCCTCGTTCAGTAGGGGAAGCCACAAAAAACTACGCCCGGGAAGTTTCCTTCCCGGGCGCAATCTCAATTTCATTACATCAGAGGCTCCATGCCCAGCACCGGGTGACCCTTCTCGGTCAGCCAGTTCAGCAGCTCCTCGCAGTCGGTAGTAACGGTCTCGTCGGCAACCATGTCGGTGAAGTTGTCAATGCCATACAGTTCCTTGGCCGTCTTGTTCAGGCGCTCGGCAACGTCGTCCTTCAGCTCCTTGGGCATCCAGACAATGCGCTCGATGCCGCCCTCAGCAGCGATGAACTTCTTGGAGGAGATGAAATGACGGCCGTGACCCATGTAGCCGGGGGTCTGGACACCGCCGCCGGTGCAGGAGGCCAGCTCGCCGAAGGTCATACCGGCAGGGGTCATGCCCTTGTATTCCCGGTTCACAACGATGAAGCCGTTGGACATCGGCTCAATGCCGCAGATGCACTCGAAGCAGCCGCAGGAGGTCATCGGGTCCTCCAGAATGGAGTACAGGGTGACGTTCTCAACAGCGCCGTGGGTCGCGTCGGAGATCGCCTTGTTGACGGACTGGAAGCGGCCGGTGCGCTCGTCCTCGCAGCCTTCCTTGAAGATGGGCTGGCAGGGACCGTTGGGGTTCAGCTCGTAAGTGGCCTTGGCATCCAGCCAGGACACGGCGCCGCACAGACCCAGACGCTCGGGGGTGACCACGCAGCAGTGGGCGGGGGCGAAGGACTGGCACATGATGCAGGTGAAGTAACGGTCAACGGCCTCGTCGGTCATGGATGCCAGACGGTCGTCACGCTGGTTGTACCGGGGCATAGCCACCTCGTCGCGGAACTTCTCCGCCTGGGCGGCGTCGGTGATCAGGGTGATCTGGCACTTGTCCACAACGGCGTCAAACTCGTCCATGATCATGACGTACAGAACTTCGGCGAAGTCCTTCAGACGCAGACCGGCGTCGTAGGCCGCGTTGCTGACACGGATACGGACCTGATTGCGCTGGCCGGTGTGCATGACGCCTTCCATGTAGTTGAACCATGCGTGGAACTTCCGCTCGATAACGGACTCAAAGTCCACCTGCATCTTCTTACCGGCCACCTCAACGTAGGTCGCCAGAGCCAGATCCTTGGCCTGATCGAAGTCGGGGCCGACGATGGTGATCTTGTGATCCTCAATTTCATTCAGCTCCCGCATCACCACCAGCTCGGCAGTGGGGTTCTTGGCGGACCAGATCTCGTTGTGCATATCGGCCTTACGGATGATCTCGCCCTCGAAGGCGGCGGCGAAGGCCACGGGGATGGGCAGTTCCTTTACCTTGATCTTGATGTTCCGCAGTTCCAGAGACTTCTTCACGGTCTCGGCGTGGTCGCATACGGACTCCAGAGCGCCGGGAACCTGATTTTCGCCCAGATCGATGTCCACGACCACGGGGAAGCCCAGAGCGATGGCGCCCGCACCGGCGGAAACCACCACGGAGTCAATGGCGCCGAAGGTGTTGACGAAAGCGGGAACACGGTTCTTGGTGTAGTCCAGCAGACCGGCCAGATTGCCGGGCTGAACGTTGCCGAAAATCAGTGCGGCACGGATGGCCACGGTAACAACATGGATGACGGAGGTCACGTCATGTCCCAGAGGAATGACACGCAGCTCCAGACCCATCTTGACGCCGCCCTCGGCGCACTGCTCGATGACGTCGCCCACCATGAAGGTCATGATGCCCTTGCTCTGGTAGTCCTTGACCACCTTAACAACGTCCTCGGCATTGTCCGCCTTGCCCAGCACAACGGCCACGCCGGGGATATCGCCGGTGACCAGCGGCACGCCCAGAGAACGGATGATGGGGTCGGGAACGAAGCCGATGCCGGACTCGTTCTCATAGGGGTTCGCACCGTCGACGTATTTCAGTCCCTCAAGAATTTCCGCGCCGACAGCGGTAGCAAGGCCGGCGTTCAGCGCCTGACCCAAATCCTCCTGATTGGTGATCAGGCTCTTGAGCACGCCCACGCAGGCGGGCAGGTCGCCCAGAGTCTTGACCTTTACGCCGGTGGCAGCGTAAATGGTGGGGAAAAAGTATGCGGTATCGGGGAAGGCAATCTCCTTGTCTGCGCCGTACTTGGCAATGGCGTCGTTGACGGCACCTTCGGTCAGTCCCGCAACGGCATTGGAACCGCCATAAATGAGATCGGTTAATACGCTCATGTAAATTCCTCCCAATTTTTTGAATCCTGAAGATAATATATATTAAGCCCGAAGGCTGAATATACCAGTTTGGTTTCCGGCACCACGCCGGGGCTTTCAAATGCAGCAAATTCTTCCAAAGCAGAGAAAGCAAACTGGCTGGGAGGGAGGTTCCCTCCCAGCCATGTAGTGCATGGGAAAACTGTCAGTCGCATTACCCGGCCAGCCAAATGCCGACCTTCTGGGGTTTATTGTCTTCCGGCACCTTAATCAACAGACTCGAAAGCAGTCCGTCAACCACCCAGTGCCAAATCCATCCTTAATCTCCCCCACTCAGCACGGACAACCGCCGCACAACCGGTCGAGGGGCCCAAAGGATGTCCAAACCACCACCCAGAGTCCGTAACGTCATTGGCCGCCCGTCCTACGGGCATTAGAGGTCGAGGTAGGAGTCGGAGTAGAGGACGTGGTTCTTGAAGATGTCGCAGGACTTGATGGTCTCCATCAGACGCAGGTCGCAGGGGTTGACGATGGCGGAGGTCAGGCCCTGCATCATCGCCATGGCGACCAGAGCGGAGTCCATGATGGGACGCAGCGTCTTGGGCGCGCCGTTAGAGTTGTTGGACAGGCCGCCGGTGGACTTCAGGCCTTCCGATGCGAACATCTTGATGGCTTCCAGAACTTCCATCTGCTTGTCCTGCATACCCTTGACGACCAGGAACAGGGGGTCGAACCACAGGTCGGTGGCGTCCATGCCCAGGCTCATGCCGCGCTCCAGCATGTTGTGGCAGTGCTTCATGCGCTCTTCGTTGTCCTTGGCAATGCCGTCGGCGGAGCAGAGGGCAATACAGATGGCGTCGTTGGCAGCGGCCAGATCAATGTTGGAAATACGGGAACCGGCATCGGCGGAGTTGACGATGGGCTTGCCGTTGGTGCGGTTGTAAACCTTGATACCGGCCTCGATAGCCCGCTTGTTGGCGGTGTCCAGTGCCAGAGGAACATTGTTGAAGTTCTCCTGCAGCAGCTTGACAGCCCACATCATGCGCTCGGGACCGTCCTTCTCAGCAGGTCCGATGTTGACGTCCAGATAGGTGGCGCCGGCAGCGATCTGCTCGGCAGCACGCTTCAGGATGGGCTCGGGGTCACGCTCGTCCATAGCCTTGCGGACAGAGGGCGCGATGCAGTGGATACGCTCGCCGATGGTGACGAAGGTCTGGGATTCGGGGTTGTAGCCCTTGTACTTGACGCCCATGTCCACGACCTTGATCTCGGGAACCTTGGTCGCCAGCAGCTCGTCGAAGGACAGCTCCTTGACTTCCACGGTGGTGGCAGCCTTGGCGGCGTTCTCGGCGGCGGCAGCCTTGGCAGCGGCCTCGTATTCCTTGTCCTTCATGTACTTGGGCAGCTGAACCGCCTCGGTGGGGCCGACAACGACGTTCCAGCCGGGCAGCTTCTCCTGAATTTCACCCTTCATAACGGCGACCTTGCCAGGGATAATCAGGGTGCGGTTCTTGATCTTGTTCTCGATGTCCAGCGTCTCGAAGGTCTTCTTGACGGTGGAGGAAGAGAACTTACCGGCGGCCCACGCGGTCAGAACGGACATGCCGGAAGCGTCGGTGATGATCAGGTTCACGGGCTGGTTGGAACGCTCCAACTCGCCGGAAACCAGGAAGTAGGTCAGAGCGAAGTCCACGGTCAGGGCGCAGGGGCTGTTCTCGTCGGCGCCGTTCAGCGGATAGATCTTGCTCTCCACCTTCATGGGCTTCTGAGGATCGGTGAAGATGTTCTGACGCAGGCCGTACAGAGGCAGCGCCTGGGCGTAGGTCATGTGCTCCATGACGATGATGGAGCCGTACTTCTCGGTGAACATGGAAGCGTAGGCGGTCTGCAGATGGTCATCGCCGCCGGCGATACGGGCGACGTTGACGATGGAGGGATAGCCGAAGCTGCGGTCGCCATCCTTGATGGCAGTGCGGCGCACCAGAACGGCGTTGGCCAGCGTCTCCTTGGCGGTCTTGCCGGTGACGTCCAGCACCAGGTTCTTGTTGCCGGCGGCTTCCAGCTTCTTCACGGTGTCGTACAGGTCGGAGATGGTGTCGGCGTGAACGCCCAGAACAACACCGGCCTCCTTGGCGACAGCGTTCATAGCCTCGTAGTTGTCAGGGGTAGCGCCGTCGAGAATGACGTTCTTGCCCGCGACTGCCAGAGCAGCCTTGGCGCACTCCACATCCCAGCACTCCAGGATCAGGTCGCGGCCGGTAGCAGCGGCCTTCTTGACCAGCTCCGCGTAGACAGCGGGATCGGACTGCTTGTTGGCGACAAAAACGAACTCAACGTACATTCTCTCGCCGATACGCTCGTAGTCAACCTTCTGCAGCTCGGCCAGCTTCTTGTCGGCTTCCTCAGCGGACATGCAGGTGCAGACGGAAACTGCGTACAGGTTCTTGTTGACCAGAGTCTTCTCGTGACGGAAGAGGACAGTCTCGCCGCCCAGCTTGTGATCGCCGACGGTGATGGTCTTCATGGGAGGCGCGGTCTGCTCGTTGAGCATCGCCTTCGCGTCGTCAGAGAAGTAGGGGCACTTGTCGATGGACACAGCACCCTGCGCCACCTTCATGCAGAATGCCATACAGGTGGGGCTGCCGCACTCCTTACAGTTCTTCTTAGGAGACAGCTTAAAAATGTCAAGACCTTTCAAAGCCATTATATGTATCCTCCTTCCGATTACACGAGATCCGTGATGAACTTCTTGATGGTGGCAACGGCTGCGGGATGACGCATAATGACAGCGTCAGCGCCGCCGGTCAGGTTGGCAGCGGCGGTGGAGACTTCCATCCCGATCGCGCGCTCTTCCCGGCTGCCCCATTCGGGCTCATCTTCTTCGGAAGCGGTGGATTCCTTCACGGCCCAGGCGTCGGGAGACACGGGGGACATGATGGGCATCTGCAGGTCGGCATCGGACTGCGCCAGAGCGGCCAGACGGACACGGTCCAGGGTGGAGGCCACGTACTCGAAGCCGTAGCCCACGGCGGCGGTGCCGATGTTCATGACGATGTTCTCAGGGTTGATGGAGAGGCCCTTGAGCATGATGTTCAGCTGCTTGGCGAGGTTGATGTCGTCAGCGGTCTCAGCGCCGACCTTCTGGCCGTAAGCCAGAGCGACGGAAGCACCGACGGTCTTGTAGTCCTCGTTCCGGGCGGACAGAACCAGAATGTTCTTGCCCTGCAGCGCCTCAGCGATCTTGCTGAACAGCTCGCCGTCCTTCTCGATGTTCTTGCAGCCCATGACCACGATGGGCATGGTGGTCGCCTCGGCGACAGCCTTGGCGTCGGCCACACAGTCGGCAACGGAGCGGTTGGCGCCGTTGGGGTCTGCGGACTCAAAGTGCAGGCACAGGAAATCCGCGCCGGGCATGGTCTCTGCCTTCTTCGCAAAATCGACCATAGTGGTGCAACCGGCGTAGAACTCCTTCAGAGCGGGAGCATCCCACTGTGTTGCCAGATCGGAAATTTCAATACCGATCTTGGGCGCGTTTTCGATGGCAGCATCGAAGGTGTAAAACGGCATCACGTTCTGACCGCCGATGACGATTGCCTTGTCACCGGTGCCCAGCGTCACGGCATTGATCTTGCCGCTGAAGGGTGCCGTTTTAGGAGTGAAAGCCATAATTTGTAATCCCCCTTGATATATTTTCCACACGCGGGGCGGAAACCGCCCGGCGCAATTATGGATGTGTTTCTGCCGCGGAATGCCGCCCGGCATCCTGCGGGTTTACCGGCTCACAGGCCGATAGACTGCATAATTCCCCGCAGCGCGACCTTCATGGGGTCGCTGTCCGGGAGTTTCGCGGACGGATTGCCGTCGCAGTCGCAGCGGTAAACCGCCTCGTCGTGAGGCAGAACGCCGAAGAGCTTGAGACCGTGCTTTTCGATCTCGGCACGGACGCCGTCGTCCAGCTTTCCGTCCGGCGCGCGGTTGATGATCAGACCCATCTGTCCGGGGTTTAAGCCCATCTCGTCGATCATTTCGGCGATTCTCGCCACGGCCTGAACGCCCCGGCGGGAGCAGTCGGAAATCAGAAGCATGGTGTCCACATGGGGGAGCGTCCCCCGGGCGATATGCTCCAGCCCCGCCTCGTTGTCCATGACCACGTAGGAATAGTTGGGCAGATACTTGCCAAGCTGAGATTGCAGCACGCCGTTGACATAGCAGTAGCAGCCCTTGCCCTGGGTGCGTCCCATGACCAGCATGTCGAAATCGTCGTCCTCGATCAGGGCGTCGCCGAACTTCATTTCCGCGTAGTCCGCCTTGGTCATGCCCTTGGGAATGGTGCCTTTCAGCTCTGCCTGTGCCATTTCCTCCCGGATCTGGCCGAGAGAGGTCTCCACCTCCACGCCCAGAACTTCGTTCAGGTTGGAATTGGCGTCGGCATCCACCACAAGGACGGGGCCGCGCTTCTTTGCGCACAGGTAGTCGATGATCATGCCGCAGGTAGTGGTTTTGCCCACACCACCTTTTCCGGCAACGGCAATGGTATGAGGTGCCATAGTCTGGTTCTCCTTAAAAGTGATTTTGCGTAACGCAGGTTCGGAGCGCAGCCCCTCCCGCGTTTTCTCCCTTCCGGCGAAAGCGGAAAAGGAGCGGCCGACAGGTCGGAATTTTGTCCATACAGGCCGCGTCACCACGCGCACTCATGGCTCGGGAGCCGTTTTTGACTGCGGATGGTGACATTGCCCTACGGGCGCACTTCGCCCATATCGGTACTAACTTATCGTATCACATATGCCATCTAAATTCAACCCATAATTTGCGAATTTTTTTCAGAAAACTTGCCCAACTCTCATTTATCCGACGGCTGCAAGTGGATATTTTTGTCACACCGGCGTGAACACGTACTTCTGGATCAGCCCGTCCACCACCGCGTGGATGGTCACGCTGCCGCCCGCGCCTTTTTCCGTGGAAAATTCCACGGTTTTCCCCTTCAGGCGGCCCCGCAGATATTCCTCCGGGTCATCGCATTCCACCTCTTCAAAGAAGACGTCCCGCATCTGGTTGTTGCGGCAAAGGTTCTTGATCTCGTAAACCAGCTCGTATTCTGCCATAAGCGCTTCTCCTTACAAATCACGGCTCTGTCCCGCCGGGTTGTTACCTTAAATATAGCACACCCGGCGGATTTCCTCAACCGGGATTCCCTTTTCCGACAAAAAAAGGTTGCTTTTTTCCGGCGGCTCTGCTATAATGCACCTGTACGCAGGATTCGTACATCGGTAGTACAACAGCTTCCCAAGCTGTGAAGGCGGGTTCGACTCCCGTATCCTGCTCCAAAATAGCAGCACGCCCTGCCTTGATTGGCAGGGCGTGTTGCTTTGTTTATTGTACATAGCTTGCAGAACTCCGACACGCTTAGGGCAACGCCGCAATGGGGACACGGATTCCTTTCCTTATTGAAAGGAACCGAGCTTCCGGATTGTGACATATCCTCTCGCGAAGAAAATACTGTCAAATTACAGAGAAATTGAGGCGCCTTGTGTAAAAGGGTGGGGAATATTGCTTGTTACAGGGTATTGACGAATCCGGTAAAATACACTATACTAGTCTTAAAAGATATCACTGCTTTGGTAAAACTGCTCATTCCCGGCTTTCCCTTTCGCAGTTTTCAGTAGCTGGCACTGCGGGTGAGCCTTTTCTCTTCTCTAAATCCGGGCATTTCCGATACGTCCTCCAGAGTCTCCTGCGCAGAAGCGCACGGATGGCGGGAATGCTTCGTCTTATTTCCGGAGGTGGGAAATAATTAACAAAAATAAAGCTGAAAATTCGTTAATTCTGACACACAATATTCGACGGTCAATGGTTGCATTTACGTGTTAAACGTGATATCATTTGTATTAAGAGATTGGAAACGATTCCAATTCCCGTATATCACCGGGAATCAGGTCTTTTAGCTACATTGTGGGAATGACGGGCAGGAAAATGACCGCTGCTTTTTTCTGCTTTCAGCCGTAAGCGCAGATTGGAGGGAAGTCGGATGACGGATAAGGAACTGAGACGGTTAAGCCGGAGCGAGCTGCTGGAAATGCTGATTGCGCAGACGGAAGAAAACCGTCAATTGAAAATCAGGCTGGAGCGTGCGGAGGCGCAGCTCCGGGATCGCAGAATAGCGGTTGAAAAAGCCGGTTCCCTTGCGGAGGCGGCGCTGCAGCTGAACCGTGTATTTGAGGCCGCAGACAAAGCCGCGCAGCAATATCTGGAAAACGTGCGTCTTATGTCGGAAAAGGGAAGCGGAGAGTTATGAAGTCGAAATCGTGGAAATCTCCCGAGCCCCCGACTCTGGAACAGCTGGAGGCGGAGCTTGGCAGAGAAAAATACAAACGGCGGTATAAACGCGTTCTTCGCAGCACCGTCTATACGCTTGTGGTTGTTGCGGCTGTAGCCGTGCTGGTTGCTACCATTTGGATGCCCGTGCTGCAGATCTACGGGTCTTCCATGACGCCCACGCTGAAGGAGGGGGATATTGTCCTCTCCGTCAAGGGCTCGGGCTTTGAACCCGGCGACCTGGTGGCGTTCTACCTGGGAAACAAGATTCTGGTGAAGCGATGTATTGCCGGCCCCGGCCAATGGGTGGATATCGACGAAAGCGGAAATGTATCCGTGGACGGAAGGCTGCTGGAGGAACCGTACCTGACGGAAAAAGCGCTTGGAGAATGTGACATTACGCTGCCTTATCAGGTGCCGGATAACCGTTACTTCTGTGTGGGCGATCACCGTTCCACCTCGGTGGATTCCCGCAGTACCGCGGTCGGCTGCATTTCCGATGAGCAAATCGTCGGAAGGATCGTATTCCGGGTCTGGCCTCTGCCGGACTTCGGCGCATTGAGATAGGAAGGATGGTGAAGGGATATATGAAGTATGATGTTCTGCGGGATGCGGAAAAATACACGAAGGTGCATAAGAGGAAGCGCCTCCGGCATCGGGTAGTGACCGTGCTTGCCGGTGTGGTGGTATTCTGTACCACCTATGCGCTGATTCTGCCGGCGATCACGCTGGAAAAGCAATGTGACATCCCGGAGCACACCCACACGGACGCCTGCTATGCGCAGGTGACGTCGGTTGAGAAAAGGGTTCCCGTGTGCAGCGCGAAGACGCTGGAAATTCACCGGCACACGGCGGACTGCTATGATGCCGACGGAAATCCGACGTGCGGGTATGCCGATTTTGTGGTTCACCGCCATGATTCCCGCTGCTATGACGAAACCGGGAATCTCTGGTGTCCGCTTCCCGAGATTGAGGCACACCGGCACACTGCCGACTGCTATGCCCTGCCGGAAGAACATACCCACGGGGAGGGCTGCTATACGCCGGTGCGGGGCGATCTGGTCTGCGGGGAGCATGTCCATACGGATGCCTGCTACACCGAGACCGCCGTGCTTGCCTGCGGCCTGGAAGAATCCGAGGAACACCAGCATGACGAGAACTGCTATGAGACGTCCCGGGAACGGACCTGCGGCATCGACAGCGACCATAGTCATACCGATGCCTGCTATGAATGGGAGCAGGTTCTGAGCTGCGACCTGCCCACGGAGCCGGCGGAAGATGCTCAGCCGGTGCTGGTCTGCACGAAACCGGAGATCGTCCTCCACCGTCACACGCCCGACTGCTTTGACGCTGACGGCAATCTGATATGCGGACAGACCCAGGTTCTGGAGCACCAGCACTCCGACGCCTGCTTTGAGACGGTGGCGGAGCCGGTGGACACCGGGACGCTGACCTGCACCGATACGGCGCACGTGCATACCGCACGGTGCTACGGCACCTGGGAGCTGGTCTGCGGACAGGAAGAACACACCCACAGCGAGGCTTGCACTCAGAATGAGCAGGAAGAAACGGTATTCTGCGGCAAGGACGCCCATACCCACGGGGAAGCCTGTCGGGATGAAAACGGGGAGCTGGTCTGCGGGACGGAGGAGCACACCCACAGTCTTGCCTGTTACGCGGACCCCGGCGCGGACGTGGAGACGGCGGAGCTATGGGAGCAGACCTTTGCGGGGGTGACGCTGACCGGGAATTGGCGGCAGGATACCCTTGCCATCGCCGAAACCCAGCTGGGCTATGCCGAGAGTACGAAAAACTACGTTGTCGCGGAGGACGGCGAAACGGTTAAGGGCTACACCCGCTATGGCGCGTGGTGCGGGGAGCCTTACGGCGACTGGAACGTCATGTTCCTGACCTTCTGCCTGCATTACGCCGGGGTGGAGGGCGTCCCGCCGGACAGGGACTGCGGCGGCTGGGTCACGTCCTGGGCGGACGCCTTTGAACCGGCACAGTCCCACACCCCGGCGGTTGGAGATCTGGTGCTCTTTGACCGGGACGGGGACGGCACGGCCGACCGGGCGGGTCTGGTGGCGCAGATCACGGATTCCGGCTTCGCCGCCATGGAAGGTGACGCGGAGGACGCGGTGCGTCTGCTGACCTATGGGGCGGACGACCCCGGGATTCTGGGCTATATCAACCTGCCGGAGGGGCCGAAGGAATTTACCCTGACGGCGCAGACCGAAAACGGCATCACCGTGACCATCACCGGCGAGAGTGCCTCCCTGCCCTATCCGGCAAGGGAAATCACGGTAACGGTGACCGAGGTGACGGACGGGGAGCGTCGGGCGATTCGCGATCAGATTTTGAGCGAAGAACAGGCCGAACCGGAGCGGAGCTACCTGCTGGACATCACCCTGTGGCACGGAGAGGAAGAGATCGAGCCAACCGGCTCCGTGACCGTGACCTTCAGCGGCATTGACACGGAGGGGCTTTACCCCAAGGTCTACCACATTGATACGAATGCCCAGACCGCCACGGACATGGAAACGAAAACCGGAGAAAACGGCGATGTGACGGTAGACACGGATCACTTCTCTCTCTATGATTTACGGCTTCTGACCTTCCAAGATCTGTCCGGCTATGTCGGGGACGCATTCTCCGAGGGCGGCAACTTTAAGCTGACCGGCGATGCCTGGACGGCGGATAACGGCAGTAGCGCGAATTTGAGCATTACGCAGAACACTACCATCGATTTGAACGGGCATACCCTGACGATCAGCAAGGCCAATCAGTACTTTGATGTGCACGAGGGTGCGAAGCTCACCATTATGGACTCGTCCGACAGTATTCAGGATACCGAATCTACGGTCACTGGAAACCTGTACGGCAATAAGGCGGAACTGGAAAATGATACCCTGACGTATTACATCACAGAATCCACACCCACCGGTACCGGCACCACGGAAACACTGGTAAAGCATACCGTCCCCCTCACCGGCGCAGGAAAGATTCTGTGTCAGGAGGCTTCTGAACAGGTGATTCTGGTCAAGGGTACATTGGAACTACAGAGCGGTGTACTCCAAAACACCGGCGGCAAGCATATTGTCTTGGTGGACCGCGGAACGCTGGACGTAAATGGCGGCTATATTGTGGGCGGCGGCAGTGACGGCACGCCCGGCGGCGGTATTTACGTTGACAACGGAACGGTGAATATCCAGGGCGGTGTCATTGCGGCCAACCGTGGCAGTTCCGGCGGCGGTATCTTCTTTCAAAACGGAACGCTGAACATCTCCGGCGGTGCGGTGACGGGCAACTGGGTCAACAGTGGCCATGACAACGGCGGCGGTATCTACGTCAAAAGCGGAACGCTGAATCTGTCCGGCGAGGGCTATGTGACCAACAACTATAAGGCATGCGACTGCAACGACTGCCGGAACGATGTCAACAACACCCACGGCGGCGGCGGCATCGCTCTGGCGAACAGTTCCGTTATGAACATGACCGGCGGCTATGTCACCGGCAACTATTCCGGTCTGGCAGGCGGCGGCATTTACGCGGGCTTCTTTGGCCACAATGTCGGCTTTACCATGAGCGGCGGAACCATTGCCGGCAACTGCGCCGAATATGGCGAGGGCGGCGGTCTTCGTATCGCCGGCGGCACCAACGGCGTGATTCAGGCAGCAAACAAGGTATACATTACCAATAACATAACGAATTCCAACAATGACTGGGGCGGCGGCGGCATTTTCGTTCAGGAAAAAGGCAACCTGTCGATTGTCAACTCCCTGATCACAAACAACAGTGCGGGCGGCTTTGGCGGCGGCGTGGGCGCCTGTCCTACGGGTGAAACCCTGATCGTCAATCAAGACGGAGCGGCCATTTACGGGAACACGGCTTCCGGCACAAATATGTCCGGCGGCGGCAACAACAAAACCTATGATTCCACTTTGGCGCAAACGAGCGAGGTCTTTACGCGAAACGGCTACGCGGATTACTTCTGTGTCCGCGCAAGAGACGGCGCAAACGGCCCGATTTCCCTTGTCACCGGTCTGATGGCGGGCGGCGGGGCGGCGAACTGGACGGGTAGCTGTGACGAACAGCCTGTTACCATCGGCAAGACCGGCTATGCAGCTGCAAAGTATCTGTTCGGATTAAATGCAAGGCCTGATGACACCGCCAAGAGCCAGGCAGTCAATGCCGCGAAGGTCATTATCACCGGCAACCATTCCAACATCCACGGCGGCGGCATCATGACCAACGGCGGTCTGATTCTGGGTGACCCGGGTGGAAAGGTTGTAACGGCCACGCCGGAGCTGGACATTACCGGTACCAAAGCCCTGCTTAAGGACGGCGCAGCGCAGGAGAGCGGACGGGACTTCCACTTCCTGCTGAAAAACAGCACAGGAGAGGAAGTCGGCACGGCAACAGCCGATGCTGCTACCGGGCAATTCACGATTTCGCCCAACGTGCAGTATACCCAGGCCGGAACCTATACCTACACGCTCAGCGAGGTCAACGACAACCGCCCCGGCATCACCTACGATACGAACGTACATACAATCCAGGTGACAATTGAGGAGAAAACCGTTTCCCTTTTGGGCGTGACGTTCAAAAGCTACAATGTGGCCTCCGTTACGCTGGACGGCAGCGAAAGCGGCGGTTCCTCCGGCTCCGGGGGAGATTCCCAGACGGGTATCTTCAAGGTCCGCTACCAGAACACGAATAACTGGGACAACGTCTACATGTATGTATGGAAAGATGAAAGTAATAAACCGTTAGGTGGCTGGCCGGGACAACCCATGACAAAGGAGTCGGATGGCACGTACTATTACGACCTTCCTGTTACCGGAACGGGTACATACAAGTACATCTTCCACAATAATTCGGGTACACAAACAAGTGATAGTCCAGAGATTCCTTACGAACCGGGAAAAGAAGCTGTGTTCAACTTTAATGGCATGGTATCGAACACCGCCGGCGGCTCTTCGGGGTCGGGCGATGCGGTTGGGCATGGGAGCAATTCGGACGGGTCTTACACCCTGACCATCCCGGGAGACGCCTTTACCAACACCATGACGACCCAGCTGAATCTGCAAATCACGAAGACGGACAGCGCGGACGCTTCGAAGCTGCTGGAAGGCGCAAAGTTCACCCTGAAAGAACAGGGGACAGAGAACTCTATGGAGGTCACCACCGATAAAGACGGCATCGCGCTCTTTGAAGGCATCCGGCGCAATACCACCTACGATCTCCGTGAGACACAGGCGCCGTCAAATTACATGACGGCAGGACCCTGGATTCTGGAGGTCAGGGACGAAGACGCGACGCTTTACCCGGCCACGGAGAACCCGGACGGAACGTTGGAAAAGGCCAGCGACACCGACACCGGAACGGCTTTGACCGTTACCACCGGCACCGACTCCAAGGTGTTGGAGCTTCCCATTCAGGACACCCTTTGGGGCTACAAGCTTCCCGACACCGGCGGAGCCGGAACAACCTCTTATACCGCAGGCGGCCTGGCGCTGATCTTCGGCGCGGCGACCCTGTTGTATAGCCATTGCAGGCGTCGAAAGGAGGATGAGGCATCTTCCTGACACGCGGAAAGCCACCATTCCAATTCAAAATTACGATGAAAGAAGGAGCACAAAAAATGAAACACGCAAGAAAACTCGCCAGCCTCCTGCTGGCACTGGTCATGGTATTCGCCCTGGCCGTCACAGCCTTTGCCACTGAAACAGGAACAACAACCACCACCGGCACCATTACCGTTGCGAATCCCGTTGCAAATCAGGAGTACAAAGCCTACAAGATTTTTGATGTGGTCTATGATGCGGCTAAGGAACACTATTCTTACACCATTGACAGCACCAGCGAATGGTTCAACACTGTCAGTGCCTATGCTACAGGGGCGCATGGCCTGACGCTGACCCAGGTCAACGGTGGTGATACTTATGTCGTTACTACCGGCAACGGCTTCAGCGCGCCCGACTTTGCCGTGGCGTTGAAGGCGGCTGTCGATGGTATGACCGGACTGCAACTGTCCGGAGACGCTAACTCTGTCTCTGTTTCCAACCTCGACCTGGGCTACTACTTCGTCGCCAGTTCCACCGGCGCACTGTGCAACCTGACCACCACCAACCCGACTGTCACCATCCACGATAAGAACGACATGCCCTTTGAGAAGACCGATAATAAGGTTAGCGCCGATGTGGGCGAGACGGTCAACTACACCATTACCGGCAAGGTACCCGATACCATGGGATTTGAAACCTATACTTACGAAATCGCCGATACCATGAGCGAGGGATTGACCTTTAACCGGAACAGCCTTGCGGTAAAGGTTGGAAGTGCTGATGTGACCGCTGACACCGACAAGTGCACGATCGCCTATGATGCTGAAACCGCTCCTAATACGTTCAAGGTGACCATTCTTGTCAAGAATTGCACTGTTGGCGATGCCATCACAGTTACTTATACGGCTACCGTCAATGAAAAGGCAATTGCGGTGGTCTCGAAGAACGAGGCAAAATTGACCTACAGCAACGATCCTACCGATTCGACCCATACGACCACCACGCCCGCGCAGAAGCAAGAGGTCTACAGCTCCAAGATCGTTATCGACAAGTTTGAGTCCGGCAGCAAAACCACCAAGCTGCCTAACGCGAAGTTTGTCCTGTACAAGGAAGTAACCACTGATGCTGGAACCTCTCTCGTGTACTACAAGTGGAATACCGATAAGAAGGTCGAATGGGTTGCAGACAAGAATGCTGCCACTGTCATGACAACCAACGCTCAGGGCGAAGCCACCTTCGGCGGCCTTGCCGACGGCACCTACCACCTGGTAGAAACCGAGGCTCCCGCCGGCTACAATCCGCTGACTGCGCCTGTTGAAGTTAAGGTAGCGGGCAGCAGCACGGATACCACGAAGCTTTCTGTTACCGCTGAGGTCGAAAACAAAACCGGCACGACCCTGCCCTCCACCGGTGGTATGGGTACTACCGTCTTCTATGTACTGGGCGCTGTCCTGGTGCTGGGCGCGGTCGTCCTGCTGGTCACCAAGAAGCGCATGAGCGATGCCAATCGTTAATTCCTGAGAGTACACACCCTGTAATTCCGCTTTCTATACCTAAGTCCTGTGCCGGGGAGCGCCCCTCCCCGGCACACAGCCACAAGGAGAACCCTGTATGCGAAAACATCTATCCACCATTGTTCTGGTGATCCTATTGCTCATAGGGCTGTCCCTGTTGCTGTACCCCACCGTCAGCGACTACTGGAACTCCTTCCACCAGACCCGCGCCATCGCCACCTACGCCGAAAACGTGGCCGCTCTCGACAACGCCAGCTATGACGCCATCTGGGAGGCCGCCCGGCAGTATAACCGGAACCTGTGTAGTCGCAGCAACAGCTTCCTCCTCTCCGAGGAGCAGAAGGCCGAATACGAAAGCCTGCTGGACATATCCGGTCAGGGGGTCATGGGCTATATCGAGATTCCCGAAATTGACGTGAGCCTGCCCATCTACCACGGCACGGAGGATCCCGTCCTACAGGTGGCCGTCGGCCATCTGGAATGGACCAGCCTGCCGGTAGGCGGGGAGAGTACCCACTGCGTCCTCTCCGGTCACCGGGGTCTGCCCAGCGCCAAGCTGTTCACCGACCTGGACAAGCTCCGGGAGGGGGATACCTTCCTCCTGCGGGTGCTGGATGAGATCCTGACCTATGAGGTGGATCAAATCCTCATCGTGGAGCCGCAGGATACCGCCGCGCTGGAAATCGCGGAGGGGGAGGACTACTGCACCCTGGTGACCTGCACCCCCTACGGCATCAATACCCACCGGCTGCTGGTTCGCGGACACCGCATCGACAATATCGAGGAAGTCAAAACCGTGCGGGTCACCGCCGACGCCGTCCAGTTAGAGCCCATGCTGGTGGCGCCCGTCGTGGCGATCCCCATGCTGCTGATTCTGTTGATCCTTCTGCTGCTGCCCAGGCGCAGAAAGAAATAGGAGGTTTTTTCATGAGAAAGCATGTTATTTCCGGCCTGCTGGCGCTGCTTTTCCTGCTTGCTCTGCCCCTGTCCGCCGCCGCCCACGCGGTTCCGGATGAGAGCCGGAACGGCCATTGCAGCATCACCGTCTCCATGACCTACAAGGGAAAAGCCGTCCGCGGCGGCACGCTTGCCCTGTACAAGGTGGGCGACGTGGCGGTGGACGACGGCAACTACAGCTTCGTCCCCGTGGAAGAAATTCAGGCGGACATTCCCGAATTCGGCGACATCGAGTCCCCGGATCTGGCGGGGCGGCTGGCGGAGCTGAAAGGGAAGCTGACTCCCGTCACCTCCGATCCCGTGACCGTCGATAGGGACGGCAACGCGACCTTTTCCGACCTGACCTTCGGCCTGTATCTGGTGGTGCAGAAAACCGCCGCTCCCGGCTACGGGAAAACCGCTCCCTTCCTGGTGAGCGTGCCTTACCTCTACCGGGACGAATACCAATACGACGTGACCAGCCAGCCCAAGACCGATCTGGAGCGGGAGGTCAAGCCCACCGTGCCTCCCTCCCCCGGCGGCGGGAAGAAGCTTCCCCAGACCGGGCAGCTGTGGTGGCCGGTGCCGGTGCTGGCCTGTGCGGGGCTTGGCTGCATCGCCGTGGGTCTGTTCCGCCGCCGGGAGGCCAGGGATGAAGGCTAACCGGGGAACCGTCTGGATCAATGCGGGGCTGCTGCTGATTGCGGCGGCCCTGTTCCTTTCGGCTTACAATGAACGGGAGTCCCACGAAGCCCGGGACTCCGCCCGGCAGGTCATTGCCCAGCTGTGCGACGCGCTCCCCACGGAAGCGGGCGATGACGAAGCCGAACCCACGACCCTTCCGGAATCCCTGCCGGATGTCCGGCGGGAGATGCCGGTGAAGACCATCAACGGCCGGGACTACATCGGCGTGCTGAGCATTCCGTCGCTGGAGCTGGAGCTGCCGGTGATCAGTCAGTGGGACTATCCCGCATTGAAGGTTGCCCCCTGCCGGTATTCAGGCTCCTTGTATCAGGACAACCTGATCATCTGCGCCCACAACTATGCGTCTCATTTTGGAAAGCTGAAGGAGCTCCAACCCGGGGACACCGTCCTGTTTACGGATATGGATGAGCATGTGGTGACCTTCCAGGTGGTGGAGCGGGAGACGCTGAACCCCATGGACACAGAGGGGATGGAAGCAGGGGACTGGGATCTGACGCTGTTTACCTGCACCATCGGCGGACAGACCCGTGTGACGATCCGGCTTGAACGGGTGGAAGTATTCCGGAATCCCGAACAGGAAGACGCCGTCCAATCCGAAAAATAAACGCACAATCCGGCAAGAGACGGAGGTAGGAACCGTGAAAAGGGTGTTTGCATGGCTGACCGTCTGCCTGCTGGCCGGGTGTCTGGCCGGGTGCGGCGGGGAGAAGCGGGTCGTCACATCGGACACGCTGTATGTTCCGAAGATTGAGGGCATGACCGAAGCCTTTATTCTGGGCATGGACGCCTCCATCGTGCCGTCGCTGGAGGCGGGCGGCGTCCGGTACTATGATTTTGACGGTAAGGAGAAGGACGTTTTTGAGATCCTTTCCGAAAACGGGATCAATTACATCCGGGTTCGGGTGTGGGTGGATCCTTACGACGGCTCCGGCCGGGGCTACGGCGGCGGAAACTGCGACATCGGCACCGCCCTCGCCATCGGCAAGCGAGCCACCCGGTATGGCATGAAGCTTCTTGTCGATTTTCACTATTCCGATTTCTGGGCCGATCCCGGTAAGCAGATGGTTCCCAAAGCGTGGGTCGGTATGGAAATCGACGAAAAGGCCGATGCCCTGAACCGCTACACCACGGACTGCCTTCAGCAGCTGAAGGACGCCAAGGTGGACGTAGGCATGGTGCAGCTGGGCAATGAGACCAACGGCAGTCTCTGCGGGGAAACCACCTGGGGGAACATCTGCCAGCTGATGGAGGCCGGCTCCCGAGCCGTCCGGGCAATTTTCCCGGAGGCACTGGTGGCCGTTCACTTCACGAATCCGGAGAACGCCGACGCCATGCGCTTCTACGCGAAAACGCTGGACGATTTCCGACTGGATTACGATGTATTCGCCACCTCCTACTACCCTTACTGGCATGGGACGCTGGAGAATCTCGCCGCCGTGCTCTCTCAGATTGCCGAAGCCTACGGCAAGAAGGTCATGGTAGCGGAAACCTCCTACGCCTACACCCCGGAGGATACGGATTTCTTTGGCAATACCATCGGCGAGGGCGGCAGCTATGCCAAACCCTATCCCCTTACCGTACAGGGACAGGCCGATGCCGTGGCGGATGTTGTCCGTACAATGGCAGAGGACACGACAAACGGCATCGGTGTCTTCTACTGGGAGGGCGCATGGATCAGCGCCGGAGGCGGCAGCCGGGCGGAAAACAATCGGAAATGGGAGCAGTACGGCTCCGGCTGGGCCAGCTCCTACGCCGCCTCCTACGACCCGGAGGACGCGGGCAAATACTACGGCGGCAGCGCCGTGGACAATCAGGCGTTTTTTGACAGCACGGGGCGCGCGCTGGAATCCCTGAAGGTATTCTCCCTCCTCCGGACGGGAACCCACTGATACTATTTCCTGATTAAAATCTTAATTTTAATCAGGAAGGCATCGCCTGA
>ERZ1026933.60-NODE-60-length-24482-cov-6.719654_pt1 | contig 24482 bp, 20 predicted proteins | sample MGYA00519252_ERZ1026933 | MGnify/ENA primary metagenome ERZ1026933 (study PRJEB26926, sample SAMN06164828) | human gut metagenome | biome: ENVO:00009003; feature: ENVO:2100002; material: ENVO:00002003 | host: Homo sapiens | place: USA | collected 2012 ... | reverse complement strand
CAGGCGCGGCGGTGGGGACAATGGCCTCGTACTCGTCCAGCAGCATGGCCTTGCCGGCTTCGACCTCCACCTCGTAGGTGCGGCCGTTCAGAGTCACTTTGTATTTCATGATTATTTGACCTCCTTAATGGAAATGAAGCGCAGCTCGTTCAGGGGCTTGCCCATCTTGTCGGCCACGATGGCCATAAGCATAGCGGCGGTTTTCGGCTCGACATCGTAGAGCTTCAGCTTGCCGGCGGTGCCGGGAGCGGCGGGGGCGTCGGCGGCGGGAGCCTCGGGTACGGCGGCAATGGCGGCCTTGGCGGCGTCAGAGTGGGCGGCGACCTTCTTCTCCTTGGCGATGAAGATCTTGCCCATGCCGATGACGACGATCATCAGCAGGACCAGGCCAAAGAATACCACGGCGTAGCCCAGCAGCGCGACGACGGCGGCGTCAACAAAGCCGATATCCGTCAAAGTGGAAGATAACACCATAACGGTACCTCCTTAGCACTCCACGATGGAGTAGGTAGCAACGTTCTCTTCCTTGGCCTTGCGCTCCTCGAAGAACTTCTCGGCCAGGTTGGGGAAAGCAATGTAGCTCAGCACGTCCTCGTCGGACCGGGCCAGATCGCCCAGCTTCTCCCGGGTCTTGTCCACGACAGGCTCCAGAGTGTCGGCGTAGCGGACGGTCAGAGGCTGCTCGTCGCCCAGGATCATCTTCTGGATTTCGGGGTCGATGGGCGCGGGGGTGTGGCCGTACTCGCCGCGGCAGTAAGCCTTGATTTCCTTGGAGACGGACTTGTAGCGCTGGCCGTCCAGCACGTTGCGCACGGCCTGCACGCCGACCATCTGAGAGGTGGGGGTGACCAGCGGGGGATAACCCATGTCCTTACGAACCTTGGGCGTCTCCACCAGAACCTCGTCGAAGCGGTCGAGCGCGTTGACCTGCTTCAGCTGGCTGAGCAGATTGCTGAGCATACCGCCGGGGATCTGATAGGTCAGGCACTGGGTGTCGGTGGCCATGGACTTGGGCATCAGGGTGCCGTCCTTGATGTAGTCGTCACGCACGACCTTGAAGTAGTCGGCCATCTTCTTGGTGCACTTGTCGTCCAGATCGACCTCGTAGCCCAGCTGACGCAGCGCGTAGGCCAGGGTCTCGGTGGCGGGCTGGGAGGTGCCGCCGGAGAAGGGAGAAATGGCGGTGTCGATGATGTCCACGCCGGCTTCCACGGCCTTCAGGTAGGTCATGAAGGCAAGACCGGTGGTGGAGTGGGTGTGCAGGTCGATGGGCAGCTCAGGAGCGGCGTCCTTGATGGCGGAAACCAGATCGTAAGCTTCCTTGGGGCCCATGATACCGGCCATATCCTTGATGCAGATGGTGGAAGCGCCCATTTCCTTCAGTTCCTTCACCATTTCCACGTACTTCTTCTGGGTGTGGACGGGAGAGGTGGTGTAGGACAGGGTGCCGGAGGCAATGGCGCCGGCCTTCACGGTGGCTTCCATGGCGACCTTCAGGTTGTTCGTATCGTTGAGGGCGTCGAAGATACGGATGATGTCAATGCCGTTCTCCACGGACTTCTGCACGAAGAGCTTCACGAAGTCATCGGGGTAGTGGGAGTAACCCAGAACATTCTGACCGCGCAGCAGCATCTGCAGCTTGGTGTTGGGCACGGCGGCGCGGATCTTGCGCAGACGCTCCCAGGGATCTTCGTTCAGGTAGCGCAGGCAGACGTCAAAGGTGGCGCCGCCCCAGCATTCGACTGCGTAGTAGCCGGTCTTATCGATAGTCTCCAACATGGGAGCAAACTTGTCGTAAGGCAGGCGGGTTGCGATGAGAGACTGATTTGCGTCACGCAGCACGGTCTCCACAAACTGAACTTTTTGAGCCATTTGTATGTAACCTCCGTAGATGGAATTTGAGTGGACGCATCGGGGGGCCGACTTGTCCGTATATTTTTAGACCAGGAGCCGAAACACGGATCATGGTTAAAAACACGAGGGGAAACGGGGAAGTCCCAACCTCCACCGACATATATATTAACACAAGGGGGAAAGGTTGTAAATACATTTTTTTGCTTTTTCGGTACATTTATATCGTTTCTTTGCTGAAGTTTAGGGAAGCGGGGCGGCACTTTGCGCCCCGATCCTCCTCTGCCCCGGCTGTTTTCGACAATGATGGCAAAAAATTCACACTTTTTATATTGATTTTTTTATATCGATAGTGTATGATACACTCGAAAAGTATGGGGTGCCGAGCCAGAGAGCAGAAAACGGTTTGGCCTGACTCCCATATCTATATTATAATGAAAGAGGTTACTGTATTATGGCAATCGACTTGAAGCATTATGGTATCTCCGGTACGACTGAGATCGTCCACAACCCCTCTTATAAGGCGCTGTTCGACGCCGAGATGGATCCCACTCTCACCGGCTATGAAAAGGGTCAGCTGACCGAGCTGGGCGCTGTGAACGTCATGACCGGCGTTTACACCGGACGTTCCCCCAAAGACAAGTACATCGTTATGGACGCCAACTCCAAGGACACCGTGTGGTGGACCACCGAGGGCTACAAGAACGACAACCATCCCATGACCGAGTCCACCTGGGCTACCGTCAAGGATCTGGCCGTCAAGGAGCTGTGCAACAAGAAGCTGTACGTGGTTGACGCTTTCTGCGGCGCGAACCCCGACACCCGTATGGCCGTCCGCTTCATCATGGAAGTGGCATGGCAGGCGCACTTCGTCACCAACATGTTCATCCGTCCCACCGAGGAAGAGCTGAAGAACTTCAAGCCTGACTTCATTGTCTACAACGCTTCCAAGGCCAAGGTCGAGAACTTCAAGGAGCTGGGTCTGAACTCCGAGACCTGCGTCGCCTTCAACATCACCTCCCGTGAGCAGGTCATCATCAACACCTGGTACGGCGGCGAGATGAAGAAGGGTATGTTCTCCATGATGAACTACTATCTGCCGCTCAAGGGCATCGCTTCCATGCACTGCTCCGCCAACACCGACATGAACGGCGAAAACACCGCCATCTTCTTCGGCCTGTCCGGCACCGGCAAGACCACCCTGTCCACCGACCCCAAGCGTCTGCTGATCGGCGACGACGAGCACGGCTGGGACGACAACGGCGTCTTCAACTTCGAGGGCGGCTGCTACGCCAAGGTCATCAATCTGGACAAGGACTCCGAGCCTGACATCTACAACGCCATCCGCCGGGACGCTCTGCTGGAGAACGTCACCGTGGACGGTAACGGCAAGATCGACTTCGCCGACAAGTCCGTCACCGAGAACACCCGTGTGTCCTACCCCATCGACCACATCGAGAAGATCGTCCGTCCCGTTTCCGCGGCTCCCGCTGCCAAGAACGTGATCTTCCTGTCCGCCGACGCTTTCGGCGTTCTGCCTCCCGTGTCCATCCTGACCCCCGAGCAGACCCAGTACTATTTCCTGTCCGGCTTCACCGCGAAGCTGGCCGGCACCGAGCGGGGCATCACCGAGCCCACCCCCACCTTCTCCGCCTGCTTCGGTCAGGCCTTCCTGGAGCTGCATCCCACCAAGTATGCTGCTGAGCTGGTCAAGAAGATGCAGGTTTCCGGCGCGAAGGCTTACCTGGTCAACACCGGCTGGAACGGCACCGGCAAGCGCATCTCCATCAAGGATACCCGCGGCATCATCGACGCCATCCTGAGCGGCGACATCCTGAAGGCCGAGACCAAGAAGATCCCCATGTTCGATCTGGAGGTTCCCACCGCTCTGCCCGGCGTGAACCCCGCCATTCTGGACCCCCGCGACACCTACGCCAACGTGGAAGAGTGGGAGACCAAGGCCAAGGATCTGGCTGGCCGGTTTGTCAAGAACTTCGTCAAGTACGAGGGCAACGACGCAGGCAAGGCTCTGGTCGAGGCTGGCCCCAAGCTGTAATCAGCGGCACGATTTACCAGTAACCGATAAGCGGCGCAGCGAAAGCTGCGCCGCTTCTGTCTGCCGAAGGACGCCTGCTTTCGCCCGATGAAAGTGGGAACCTTTTGACAGATGGAAAAATCACCCAACGGTCTGAGGGGTGGTCGTAAAACAGTGAATGGAGCGTATCGGAAACGATACGCTCCATTTTTCGTATGTAGTGGGGTACAAGCCCCTTGGCTCTCCCTCTGGGAGAGCTGTCACCGAAGGTGACTGAGAGGGCCTTGCGCCCTAATTTCCCCTCTCCGTCTTCGCTTCGCTCAGACACCTCTCCCAAGGGGAGAGGCAAGGGGTGCCTGTTAACTGTCTGATGTTTTTGCATATGCAGAGGAATATTGCCCTTACGTCCGCAGCAGCGCCCGAAAGCCGGGGCTGAAAAACTCCCCGCCGTCGGCGTCTACCCACATGGCTTCGGCATTGTAGCGTGTCAGAAGCGTCTGCCCCTCGTCCTGCGGCGTCAGGAAAAGCGCCGTGGACAGAGCGTCGGCAATGCCGGAATCGGCGCACACCACTGTGACGGAACGCCAGTACCGTGACGGCATCAGGGTTTCGGGGTCGATGATGTGGTGGTAGGATTCTCCGTCCACCAGATAGGTACGCTGGTAATCGCCGCTGGTGACCACGCTGCCGCCGGTGACGCAGACGGTGTGCAGGTAATCACCGCCGTCCGGGTCCTGAATGCCCACCACCCACGGGTCGCCCGCCTCGGTTTTGGGGCCGGTGGCGCAGACGTTGCCGCCCACGCTGATGAGCAGCCCCTCGGGCGCGTTTTCCGCCGCCCGCTGGGCAGACCAGCCCTTGGCCACCGCGCCTACGTCCAGCCGGGTCTCCGGGTCGGAGATAAAGACGGTGGAAGCGTCCTCGTCGATGATAACGGCGTCAAAATCCATATGCGCCGCCGCGTTTTCCAGTGCGGCACGGTCGGGAAGACGGGCATTTGCCGGGTCGTCAAGCCCCGCCGTCCGGGCGTCGTGCCACAGCGCCAGAACGCCGCCCATGGCGACGTTGACCTTGCCGCCGGTGGCGTCGTAAAATTCCCGGCATTCCAGCAGCAGACGGATGATGTCCCCGTCCACCGCCACAGGGGCAACGCCCGCCTGATCGTTGACGGTTTTCAGGTTGTTGCAGCCAGCATAGTCATTGTAGATATCGAACAGCTGGTGACAGTGCAGCAGCGTATCGTGGACGCCTTGGGCGGCCTCCGTAAACGCCGCCTGACTTTCCGCCCGGCCGCGAATCGTGGTGACCGTGTCGAACAGGGTCAGAAACGTGGTCTCGTAAACGTTTCCCCCCGCCGCTCCGGCGGCGCAGCCGGTGAGCAGACACGCAAGGGTAAGCACCGCAAGAAATTTTTTCATACCGGTTCCCTCCGTAGGGATTTTTCTTATAGTACCACACCCCCGAAAGACTGTAAAGAGGGAACATATCCCGCCGCAAAAAACGGCGTTCATAAAAGATTTACACATTTTCAGTTGATATTCAGGGTTAAACGGTGTTATGCTGTTACAAATGTTAATGCCTCTTTTGAGAGCAGTGAGGAGCGCAGTATGTCCAAATTCTCCGTCAAAAAGCCGCTGACGGTTTTCGTCGCGGTGATCGCCATATTGGTGCTGGGCGTGGTGGCCTATTTCCGCATGACCCCCGACCTGCTTCCCAATATGGATTTCCCTTACGTGCTGATCATGACCACCTACCCCGGTGCAAGCCCGGAAAAGGTGGAGCAGGAGATCACAAAGCCCATGGAGCAGGCCATGTCCACGCTGGATCACATTCAGGAGGTGACCTCCGTTTCCAGCGAAAACGTTGGCATGGTCATTCTGGAATTCACCGAGGGCGTCAACATGGACACCGTGGGCGTGGATATCCAGCAGGAGATCTCCCAGCTGTCCGCCGACTGGTCGGACACGGTGGGCACGCCCTACGTGCTGAAGATCAACCCCTCCATGCTTCCCGTGGAGGTGGCGGCGGTATCCATGGAGGGCATGGACACCGTGGAGCTGACGGAATTCCTGGATGAAACGCTGATGAACAAACTGGAGGGCGTTCCCGGCGTCGCCCGGATCACCACCAGCGGCGAAATTGAGCAGGAGCTGCACGTGGTGCTGGATCAGAAGCTGATCGACAAGCTGAACGACCGGATCGCCGCTGCAATCAACGGTGAACTGGACGATGCCGCCGCCGAGCTGAACGAGAAAAAGGAAGAACTGGAAGACGCCCAGAAAAAAGTAGACGGCGCACAGTCCCAGCTCAGCGCCGGGGTCAACGCCCTGATCGAGGGTGAAAAGCAGCTGAATGAGAAAAAGACGGAGCTGACGGCCATGCGGGAGCAGCTCCAAGAGCAGCTGGAACAGGCGCAGACCGGGCGGCAGCAGCTGGTGCTCGCCTACAACGCCCTGAAAGAGCTGGACGATCAGGTGAACAACGTCCTTTCTGCCCAGCAGGAAGCCCATGGTTATTTGAATACCCTCCAATCTCTGTCCGACCGGCAGAGCGCCCTTGCGAATAAGGAAAGCAGCCTCGCCCAGCTGAAACAGGACAATGAAACTCTGGACGCCGAGATTCAGGCGCTCCGGGAGCAGATCGCGGGCATGGACCCCGCCGACGAAAATCTGCCCGCTTTGAGCGCGGCGCTTGCGGAAAAAGAAGCCGCTTACAATGACAATCTGCTGACCATCGCCCAGACAGAGGCGGAGATCGCTGTAGAAAAAAGCACTCTGGAGGCGGACATGGCAGCTGCCGGTGTGACGGCGGAGACCCTGCCCGAACGTCTCACCGCCGCCGCAGAAGCCGCCGCCGCAGCGGATGCCGCGGTGGACGGAATCGACGCGCTGCTGGCATCTCAGGGAACCGACCGGGCGGGTCTGGCCGCCTCCGTGACGGAGACGAAGGCGCAGCTGGACGCGCTGGACGAGGGCATTGCCCAGCTGGAAAGCGCGTTGGAAGAACTGGATAACGGTATGCTCTCCATCGAGGAAGCCCAGCAGCTGCTGAATGAGCAGAAAACCGCCGGTATGCTCCAGCTCAGCACCGGCGCGGCCAAGCTGGCGGTGAGCAGCGCCGCCATTTCCCAGGGCTTAAGCCAGATCGAAAGCGGTCTGGACACCGTGGAAAGCAGCCGGGAGGACGCGCTGAATAAGGCCGACCTGAACAACATCGTCACCATGGAAATGGTATCGAAGATCCTCGCCGCCCAGAATTTTGCCATGCCGGCGGGATACGCGGAGCAGGACGGGGTCAAATACATGGTCTCCGTGGGCGACGAGATCACGGATCAGGAGACGTTGGAAAATCTTATTCTGTTCGACCCGGGCATTGACGGCATCGACCCCGTGCGGCTGAAGGATGTGGCGGTGGTCATGCTCACCGACAACCGGGACACGACCTACGCCAAGCTCAACGGCAAGGACGGCATCGTGCTGAGCTTTGAAAAGCAGAGCACCTACGCCACCGCCGAGACCACCGACAACATTGAAGAGCGTTTCCGGGCGTTGGAAAAGGAATACCCGGGCTTAAGCTTCGTGTCCCTGATGAGTCAGGGCGACTATATCTATCTGATCGTTGATACCATTCTGAATAGCCTCCTGCTGGGTGCGGTGTTCGCGATCCTGATCCTGTTCCTGTTCCTGCGGGATCTGCGCCCAACCTTTATCACCCTTTGCTCCATCCCCATCAGCGTGATCTTTGCCATCGTGCTGATGTACTTCACCGGCGTGACCATCAATATGATCTCTCTGTCCGGCCTTGCCGTGGCGGTGGGTATGCTGGTGGATAACTCCGTGGTGGTCATCGAGAATATTTACCGCCTGCGGGCCAAGGGGGCCAACGTCATTCAGGCCGCCGTCTCCGGCGCAAGACAGGTGGCGGGGGCGGTGACGGCCTCCACGCTGACCACCGTCTGCGTGTTCCTGCCCATCGTGTTCGTCACGGGTATCACCAAGCAGCTGTTTACCGATCTGGCGCTCACCATGACCTATTCCCTGCTGGCAAGCCTGATCGTTTCCCTGACTTTGGTGCCCGCCATGGCGTCGGGGATGCTGCGCAGGGAGCACGAGATCAAGCCGGGGCTTCTGGAAAAGCATCTGCTTCCCGCCTACCGCAAGGCGGTTAAGTGGTCGCTGGGGCATAAGGCCGTGGTTCTGATTGTTTCGGCAGCGCTGCTGGTGGTCACGGCGCTGGGGAGTCTTGCCAGGGGCTTCATCTTCATGCCGGACATGGATATGCCCAGCGTGAACGTTACCCTCACCATGCCCGAGGATGCGGATATGGCGGAGGCCACCGCGCTTGCCGATCAGGTGCTGGACAGAATCGGGAAAATTGACGGAATTGAAACCGTGGGCGCGATGATGGGCAGCAGCACCTCCATGCTGAGCATGGGAAGCGGAGAATCCCACGACGTAACGGTTTATATCACTCTCGCCGACGACACGGCCAGCGGCGCGGCTGTCGGCAAACAGATCGAGGAAGCCTGCGCGGATCTGCCCTGCGAGGTGACGACCTCTTCCGCCATGATGGATATGAGTATGCTCACCGGCAGCGGGGTCTCTGTGAACGTCTACAGCGACGACATGGACACCCTCCAGTCCGCCGCCGCACAGGTTGGCAAGGCGCTGGCAGACATCCCCGGTGTGGCGGAGGTTTCCGACGGATTGGAGGACGCTTCCCCTGCCCTCCACGTGGCCATCGACCGCAACGCCGCCATGAAGCACGGCCTGACCGTGGCGCAGATCTATATGGAGCTGGCCTCCGCCCTGACGGACAACGCAACCGCCGCCACCCTGGAGCTGGACGGCGTTTCCACGGACGTAATTATCGAAAAGCCCGAAGGGGCGGTGCTGGACGTGGATTCCCTGCGGGGTTACGTCTTTGAAGTCACCAAACAGGACGGTACGGTGGAGGAGGTTCCTCTGAGCGACTTTGCCGAAGTGCGGGAGACGTCCAGCCTTGGCTCCATCCACCGCCTCAACCAGAGGCGCTACCTCTCCGTCACCGCGACGCTGGAAGAAGGCTACAACGTCACCCTGATCACAGCCAAGGCACAGGATGTTGTGGGTGCTTTGGACTTGGGTGACGGCGTCAGCTATACGTTTACCGGCGAAAATGAGACGATCATGGAAGCTGTGCAGCAGCTGCTGTTGATGCTGGTTCTGGGCATCCTGCTGGTGTATCTCGTGATGGTCGCCCAGTTCCAGAGCCTGAAATCCCCCTTTATCGTCATGTTCACCATCCCGCTGGCCTTCACCGGCGGATTCATGGCGCTGCTGCTGTGCGGCATGGAGATCAGCGTCATTTCCCTCATCGGCTTCGTGATGCTCACCGGTATCATTGTCAACAACGGCATCGTGCTGGTGGACTACATCAACCAGCTCCGGCAGGACGGCATGGAGCGCCGCGCGGCCATTGAGGAAGCGGGCGTTACCAGAATGCGTCCCATTCTGATGACCACCATCACCACGGTGCTGGGTCTGGTGGACATGGCTGTACACAAGACCGCAGGCACGTCGCTGATGAAGCCCGTCGCGGTGGTGTGCATCGGTGGCCTCGTGTACGCAACGCTGATGACGCTGTTCGTGGTTCCCTGCATCTACGACATGCTGAACAAAAAGGAACTGCGCAGCGTCCGGGAGGAGGACCTGAAGCTGCTGGATCTGTAAGCGCATAAAAACTTTCACCCCCGGCTTTTGCTGGGTGGCCGTAAAACAGCGAATGGAGCGCATCCGTACAGATACGCTCCATTTCTCGTACCAACCGGGGCACCCCCTTGGCTCCCCCTTTGGGGGAGCTGTCACCGAAGGTGACGGAGAGGGCATTTGCAACCTAGGGAAGCTCTGATTAAATCGGCAAGAGCTGTGAGCGAGAGATTTTTCGGCCAATCGAGGTATCGAAAACGGCGGAATACTTTGTGTATTTCCCGCTTTCGATACCGAAGAGTGGACGGAAAAGATTCGCTCACGGCCGCAGACGATTTATTCAGAGGTTCCCTAGTATACCCTCTCCGTCCTCGCTGCGCTCAGCCACCTCTTCCAAGGGGAGAGGCAAGGGAGCGGATTTCTTAAGATATGGGCAAATTCCCTTGCTTTTTCCCTCGCCGCATGGTAAAATGTTCTGACGAAACTGATAAAAGGGGGAGTTTGCTTGAAGCGTATCGGGATCGGGCTTTTTCTGTGCATATTGCTGATGGGCTTTTTTGTGCTGCCCGCGTCCGCCGAGAGCGCGGCTTCCCGGGTGGATACCTACTGCACCGTCAGCGCCGAGGGCGACTGTCAGGTGAATATGACCGTCACTTTGCGCATGGAGTATGTCACTACTGCCATGAGTTTCCCCCTGCCCGCCAACGCCACGGGCATTACCCTGAACGGCGCTTCCGTCTCCACCAGCAAGACATCCTCCGCGACCATGGTCGATATCAGCCGGGTGGTCAGCGGCATTACCGGGGAGATTCCCCTGAATTTCAGCTTTACACTCCCCAAGTCCGTGGGCGTTGTGACCGTTGACAAGGAGCGGAAGTTACAGCTGAGCGTCGAGCTGCTCAGCGGCTTTGAGCTCCCGGTGGAGCAGCTGAGCTTTGTCATCACCATGCCCCCGGGAAATATGCCCAACGCGCCGAAGTTCACCAGCATCTACCGTCAGGAGAGCATTGCCTCCGACCTGACCGTCACGGTGAGCAGCAACCAGATCATCGGCGCCAGCAAGACCATTCTGAACGACCACGAAGGCATCACCATGACCATGCTGGTGGATCAGAAAATGTTCCCCACTGTCAGCACCTACATCCGGGAGGGCAACCCGGAGATCAAATACATGCTGATCTGCGTGGGTCTCGCGCTGGTGTACTGGCTGATTTTCCTGCGCACGAAGCCCATCGCCCACATCCGCAGCACGACCCCGCCCGAGGGCATTACCGCGGGCGAGCTGGGATGCCGCCTGACATTGTCCGGCGGCGATCTGACCATGATGGTGTTTACGTGGGCACAGCTGGGCTACCTGCTCATCCAGACGGACAGCGGCGGAAAGGTGCTGCTGCGCAAGCGCATGGACATGGGCAACGAGCGCAGCCTCTTTGAAAACAAGATTTTTGCACTTCTCTTCGGCAACCGCCAGACGGTGGACGCCACCGGCTATCCCTACGCCAAGCTCAGCCGCAAGGTGTCGGCCATCGTTCCCAATGAGCGGAATATGTACAAGGGCGTCAGCGGAAACATGAAGATTTTCCGGGGACTTTGCTGCGGCGCCCAGATTTTCTGCGGCGTGTGCGTTGCCATGAATATGACCTCCGTCCGGGCGATCCAGATCCTGCTTTCCATCATTCTGGGGGCCTTTGGCGCGGTATCCGGGTGGCTGATTCAGGATATGGCCTACCGCACCCATCTGCGGGGCAAGCTGCCCATGCTGATCGGGGCAGTGTGTATTGCCCTATGGGTAGTGCTGGGGCTGTTGTGCGGGCAGGTCTGGATACCGCTGCTCAGCGCGATCGGCGAATTCCTGCTGGGTTATTTCGCCGCTTACGGCGGAAAACGCAGCGATCTGGGCAGCTACGCGGCGGCGCAGGTGCTGGGATTCCGGCGCTACGCAAAGAAACTTCCCACGGAGGACGTCAGCCGCCTGATGGCCAACGACCCGGATTATTTCTTCAATCTCGCGCCCTTTACGCTGGCGCTGGGGGTCATCAATCCCTTTGCCAGAGCCTTCGGCCACCGGAAGCTGGAGCGGTGCCCGTATCTGGTCACCCGCGCCCGGAACGTCCAGACGGCGGAGGAATGGGCAGGCATCCTGCTGGACACGGCCGACCGGATGGATGAAAAGCTCCGTCAGATGCAGATCGACCGGTGGATACCGGTCCGCCTGCGGCGGAGAAGGAAGTGAAAACCCACGGGTCATTGATTGGGTGTTCGCAGTACAGTAAGTGGAGCGTATCGGTATCGATACGCTCCATTTCTCATGTCAACATGCGCTATGTAACGGGGAACAACCCCCTTGGCTCTCCCTCTGGGAGAGCTGTCACCGAAGGTGACTGAGAGGGCGCTGCACCCCGGTTTTCCCTCTCCGGCTTCGCTTCGCCCAGCCACCTTTCCCATAGAGAGAGGCAAGGGGTGCAGCTCATCCCGTGGGTTCTGTGTTATTTCAGCATCTCCCGAACCTGAGCGATGCTCAGCCCCTGCTCCCGGGCGATGGCCGCGATGTCCTCATACTCGGCCTTTTGCCGCTGAACGCCGTAGCCGGAGGATATCTTCTGCCGAACCGCGCCGTAGGGAGTGGAAAGGGTCTGCGTGCGCCGCTTCAGCGTGTAGCGGTTTTGAAGGCTTTCCCGGATGCCCAGAGTGGTGGTGTGGCGAAAGATCAGCCGCGCCATTTTCTCCCGGTCGCCCGCCCGGCACAGAACGCTCAAAAGCACGCCGGGGCGGTTCTTTTTCATGCCGATGGGGGTGGTGAACACGTCCAGCGCGCCGCCGCTCAGCAGCTGCTCCATGGCGAACCCGATCTCCTCACCGGTCATGTCGTCGATGTTGCACTTAAGCTCCGCAATGGCGTCGGTCTGGTCAGAGGCCTCCCCCAGCATGACCCGCAGGCAGTTCGCTTGCGAGAAGTCCTTTTTGCCCATGCCGTAGCCGGTTTTCTGCACCCGCATGACGGGCAGGCTGCCAAAATCGTCGGCAAAGTACTTCAGCAGCGCCGCGCCGGTGGGGGTACACAGCTCACCCTGAACGTTCCCGGCCTGAATGGGCATTCCCTCAAGGAGCAGTGCGGTAGCCGGCGCGGGAACGGGGAGAATCCCATGGGCGCACCGGACGGTGCCGCTTCCCACGGAGACGGTGGACACGATCACCTGATCGGGGCGAATTTCCCGCATCAGCAGACATACGGCGGTGATGTCCGCAACGGCGTCCATGGTGCCGACTTCGTGGAAGTGGATCTGCTGAACCGACACGCCATGGACGCGGCTTTCCGCCTCGGCGATGAGATTGTACACGGCCAGAACGTCCAGCTTGACCATGGAGGGGATGGGCAGTCTGTTCACGATTTCCTCAATGCCCTCCATGCTGCCGTGAACATGGTCGTGATGATGACTATGGAGGTTCTCGTCTTCCTCGACTCCCGCCACCCGGACGGAAAAATGGGTTCCAGACACACCGCATTTCACGCCTTTTTCCCCGCTGACGGTGACGCCGGGAATGCCGAGGCCGTTCATTTTTGCAAGGAACGCCGCCCGGTCGGGGAGCAGCTCCAGCAGCGCCGCGGCGAGCATATCCCCGGCAGCACCCATGGCGCATTCGATGTACAGCGTTTTCATCCCTTGACCTCCATGTGGTTGATCATGTTTGCCAGATACCCCGCGCCGAAGCCGTTGTCGATGTTCACCACCGACACGCCGCTGGCGCAGGAATTGAGCATACTCAGCAGCGCCGCCACGCCGCCGAAGGACGCGCCGTAGCCTACACTGGTGGGGACGGCAATCACCGGGCATTCCGCGAGGCCGCCCACCACGCTGGCAAGCGCCCCCTCCATGCCCGCGATGGCGATGACCACGCTGGCTTCCATAATAGAATCCATATGGGCAAGCAGCCGGTGGACGCCGGACACGCCCACGTCGTACAGCCGCACCACCTCGCTGCCCAGCACCTGTGCCGTCAGCGCCGCCTCCTCGGCCACGGGGATGTCGCTGGTGCCGCCGGTGGCGATGACGACTTTTCCGATGCCGTCGGGCTGGGGCAGTCCCCCCACAATGCCCACCCGGGCATCCTTATGGTAGTCCAGTTCCAGGGTGCTGCCGACATAGGCCGCCGCCTCGGGGGACATTCTGGTGATGAGGACGCGGGTCTGGCCGTTGGCGCGCATGGCGTCGATGATGCCGCCGATCTGCTCCGGGGTCTTCCCCGCGCCGTAGATCACCTCTGCCGCGCCCTGCCGCACCTTCCGGTGCAGATCGACCTTCGCGTAGCCGATGTCCTCGAAGGGGGCCTTTTTCAGTTCCAGCATGGCGTCGTCCACGCTGGTTTCCCCGGACTGGACGGATTCCAGCAGCTTTCGGATTTCAGAGTTCATTTGCGCACCTCCAGATTCAGCAGAACGCTGTCATAATCTTTGCGGAGTTCGGTCACGATCTTCTCCCGGTTTTCCAGAAGCAGGGGCAGATCGGCCTCCCGCAGCTCCAGCTTTGCGGTATTGCCCACCATGCGGACACGGAAATCCCGGAACCCGAGTCCGAAGAGAAATCCTTCCGCTTTTTCCGTCTGCTTCAGCTTTTGAAGCGTGATTTCCTCCCCGGCGCGTATCCGGGTGGCGAGGCAGGCGTAGGCGGGCTTGTCCCATGTAAACAGCCCGGCTTCTCTGGAAAGACGGCGGATTTCCGCTTTGGTCAGGCCGCACTCCCGGAGGGGAGAGCGAACGGACAGCTCCCGCAGCGCCCGCATTCCCGGCCGGTCGCCGGCGTCGTCGGAGGCGTTGGTACCGTCCAGCAGCACCGGGAAGCCGTCGTTTTCCGCCGCCCGGAGGATTTGCCGAAACAGCGTATTTTTGCAGTGATAGCAGCGGTCGGACGGGTTCGCCGTGACCGCACTGTTGGAAAGAACATCCACATGCAGCACCAGCATATCCGCGCCCAGCTCGTCTGCCAGCAGCCGTGCGTCCGCCAGCTCAAATTCCGGCTGGAAGGCGGTGCTCACGTAATAGGCTTTCACCCGGGCGGCGTACCGCGTCGCCGCGTACAGCAGGTACGCCGAATCCACGCCGCCGGAGAAGGCAATGGCAACCTCCCGATTCTCGGCAAAAAATTGCTCCAACGTCATATTGTTTCCTCCAGTGCTGCGGAAATCGTTTTTCCCATTATACACGAGAATGTGAATTCTGACAAGTAGGAAGCCGCACAATAAGCCTTTTATGGATTGCTTTTCACAATCGGATGGTGTATACTAAACGCAGTGTCCTTACTAAATAAGAAGAGAGGTATCACTATGCAAGAAACAAAAAACAGCTCCTGGTACAGCACCGTGGCGGGGGCGCTCTTTGCCTTTGGGGGCGTTATGGAGCTATTCCAGTGGCTGCGTATCCTCCGCTTTATGTCGTTCAGTGACTATGTTCAGATGCTGATCTGGGTAGCAAGCTGTGCAGTTCTGGCCTTTGCCCTCCTGACGAAGCGCAGAGACATCTTCCTGCCCGTGGGCTTCGCTCTTGCCGGTATCGCCTGCCTGTTCTTCCTGAATTTCAGAAATGTTCTCCTGCTGCTGGGTAACTGGGGCATGGCGTTCTTGGCCGTGGTCTTTGTGACCGACTATCTGCCCCAGCTCCGGGAGCAGGCGAAAAAGTTCTGGTTCATTCCCCCTGCGGTCGTTGCGCTTGCCACAGTGCTGTCGATTGGCGGCGTTTGGTTTGTAGCCTTTCTGAGATTGCTTGCTACATGCGCCGGTACGTTCCTGGCAGCCATGTGGGTCGCTTACCCCGAAGGACTCCCTCAGCAGACGGTGAGCGCATCCGCCGAAACCGGAAGCACTACGGCCGCTCCCGCTCCTGAAGTTTACTGCGGTCTGGTCAAGCATATTCTGCTTCTGATGTTCACCTGCGGCATCTGGCTGTATATCTGGATTTACCGCGTCACCGGCTACACCAACAATGTAGAGGGCGAAGAAAACCGCAACCCCACCAACAAGCTGCTGCTGTGCCTGTTCGTCCCCTTCTACGTGATTTATTGGATGTACAAGACTGCCCAGCGTCTTGACAAGATGGCGGCGGCGAAGAATATCCCTTCCGATCTTTCCACCCTCTGCCTGATTCTTGCCATCTTTGTCCCCATTATCCCGCCGATTCTGATGCAGGATAAGCTGAACGACATTGTCACCGGCCGTGTTGCTCCTGCTGCCCCCGCTGCCGTTCCTGCGCCTGCACCCGCCGCCGCACCGGCCAGCGTAAGCGAGGCTGCGGACGACCTGCTGAAGCTCAAGGAGCTGCTGGACGCGGGCATTCTCACCCAAGAAGAATTTGACGCAAAGAAAAAGCAGCTGCTGGGGCTGTAAATTCCATACTTTAAGGCGCGGGGCAGACGCCCCGCGCCTTTTGACAAGCCAAGAGGGAGCGGAAAATCCGCTCCCTCCATGTATTTACTTCTTGATGATCTCGCTGAGCTTCTCGGCGGCGGTGGTAACCGCGTCGCTGACGACGGCGGCAGCCTTGTTTGCCTTGGCGGCGGCCTTCTCCAGAGCGATCTCCTTGGCAAAGTAGCGGTTCAGCATACCCTGCAGAGCCTTGCCGTGGCGGGCTTCGTCCTTGGCCATTTCGTGGACGGTGTCGTGGATGGCGTCCAGACCGTTCTTCTTGGCGCAGGCGGCCAGGTCAAACTTGCCCTGGGTGGCGCCGAACTCACAGTCAACGCGCCAGGCCAGATTGTCCTTGGTGGTGGCCTTCATGTGGGGCTCCAGATCCTCGCCCAGCATCTCGGCGAACTTGGCGGCGTGCTCGGCTTCCTCGTGGGCGGCCTTCTCCCAGTACAGGCCGATCTCGGGGTAGCCCTCCCGGTGGGCAATGCGGGCCATGCACAGATACATGCCGACCTCGCTGCACTCGCCCTGGAAGTTGGCCATCAGCTGCTCGAAGATGTACTTCTTGTCTTCCTCGGAAATGTCGGGGTTGTTCTTCACGGTCTTGGCGTAGATGCCGTACTCATGCTCGGCGGCCAGCTTGCCTTCCTCCATGACCTTGAACTTGGAGCCGTCAACGCCGCACACGGGGCACTTGAAGCCTTCGGGGATGAACTCGCCTTCGTAGACATAACCGCAAACGGGGCACACAAATTTCTTCATAATCGATTCCTCCAAAATTAGTTTTATAAGTTATTTGGGCAAATACGCCCGGGATTACAATAAATTACGCCTCTTCCTCGAACAATTCGGGACCGACGCCGCAGAGGGGGCATTCGTAGTCTTCGGGCAGCTCGTCGCCTTCGTAGACGTAGCCGCAGACGGTGCAGACATATTTTTTCATACAGCTTCCTCCTTAGTTTCTGATTTGCAGCCGCGGCACAGACCTGTGAAGGTCAGCTGGCAGCTGTGTACCTGACAGCCGGTGCATTCCTCGGCGGCGCGTCCCAGAGACAGGGGAGCCGCCGTTTGGGGAAGGTCAATCACCGCGCCGCAGGCTGTGCAGATGAAGTGGACATGAGGGCGGGTATCGGCGTCGAAGCGTTCGCTTCCGTTCACCGTACCCACGCTCTGGATCAGGCCCTGACTCTTGAACAGGGCGAGATTGCGATAGATCGTGGCAAGGGAGATGTCCGGGTGTTCCTCCCGCAGCATTTCGTGAACCATCTCCGCTGAGGGATGAAGCACGGTGCCGCGGAGGCAGGACAGAATCGCGTTGCGTTTTTTGAATTGCTTGGTGGCCGCTTCCATAGGCACCTCCTTTGGCTTATTTATTTAAGAACAATTCTTATTTACATCTGGAGTATAGCACACAGTACTTCATTTGTCAAGAGCAAAATGAGAATTATTTGCATTTATTTTCCAAAAAGAAAATCGTCCGCCGAATGCGTACAGTCGGCGGACGGTTTGTCATAGCTTGGCGATATCGGCGACCAGAGCATCCACCTCGGCCTGGGTGGTTGCCCAGCTGGTGCAGAAACGCACCACTGTTCCCTGCTCCGCGGCCCCTTCTTCCTCAAAGTAGTAGCCCCGCGCCAGCACTTCCTTCTGCCGCTGGGTCAGAATGACAAACTGCTGATTGGTGGAGCTTTCCACCCAGAATGGGATGCCCTTCGCCGCAAATGCTTCTCTGATCTGCATGGCAAGCTCGTCGGCGCGCTTTGTTTTCTCAAAATACTCGCCGCTTTCCAGCATGGCCGCGAATTGCAGACCCATCAGCCAGCCCTTGGCCAGCACCGCGCCGTGCTGCTTCATGTAGGCCTTGAAGCGGTACTGAAGCTTGGGCTCGGCAATGACCAGCGCCTCGCCGAACAGTGCGCCGCACTTCGTCCCGCCGATGTAGAACACGTCCGTCAGTTCCGCGAAATCCTTCAATGTCAGGTCGTTGTCCGCCGCTCCCAGACCGTAGCCCATTCGCGCCCCGTCCACGAACAGATACATGCCGTATTTCCGGCAGACCTCCCGGATGCTTTGCAGCTCCTGCTTGGAGTACAGCGTCCCCTTCTCGGTGGGGAAGGACAGATACACCAGCTTCGGCTCCGTCAGGTATTCCGGCGCGCCGCCGTCATAATACGCCGCCGCGCAGGCGGCGATCTGTCCGGCGGTGATTTTCCCGTCGGTGTTGGGAAGTGCGAGGATTTTGTGCCCCGTGTTTTCGATGGAAGCGGCTTCGTGGCAGTTGATATGTCCGGTGTCGGCGGCGATGACGCTCTGGATGGGGGACAGCGCCGCCGCAATGACCACGAGATTTGCCTGGGTCGCGCCGGGGACGAATTTGATCAGGGCGTCCCCGGAGGAAACCAGCTGCTTGATGACCGTCTCGGCACGTTGGCACCAGATATCCTCGCCGTAGCCCGCGAAACTGTCAGTGTTGGTGGCGGTCAGGGCGCTCAGGATGGAGTCCAGCGCCCCGTGGTTGTAATCGTTGTTGAATCGAATCATGATTTACTCCTTTGTCTCTGCGTTCAGCGCGTCCACCACGATGTCCGGGTAGGGGTTGGCGATCACGGTGCGGTAGGTGTGGTAGATCACCATGCCGGGCTTGCCGTTGGGGATTTTCTTCACCTGCTTCACCGCCGTCACGTCCACGGGGATGTTCTGGCCGCCCCCGGTTTCGGCGTAGTAGGCGGCCAGCTGCGCCGCCTGCGTAACGGTATCGTCCGGGGGCGTAGTGCCGCCGCAGGAGATGATGACGTGGGAGCCGTGCACCTTGGAGGCATGGCACCAGATGTCGTCCTTCCGGGCAAGGCGGAAGGTCAGCTCGTCGTTCTGGCGGTTGTTCCGGCCGACGTAGATCGGGTAGCCGTCGGTGCTTTCAAACCGCATGGGGGGCAGCTTGGCCTGCTTCATGCGCTTTCGGTCGGTGTCGGGACGGAGATATCCGCCCTCTTGCAGCTCCCGGCGGATTTCCTCCAGCTCTCCCTCGGAACCGGCGCGGTTCAGCTCCTCCAGCACGCTTTTCAGGTAGTCCAGCTCCAGCCGCCCCAGCTCCAGCTGCTTCGTCAGCTCCTTCTCCGCGTTTTTCATCCGGGCGTAGTCCTTATAATACTTGGCGGCGTTCTGGTTGGGGGAGAGAATGGGGGAGATGGGAATGTCCACCGGCCGCATTTCCTCGTCGTAGAAGTCCTCGCACTGAACGGTAGTCTGCCCCTTCACGATACGGTGGAGGTTGGCCGTGAGGATGTCCCCCAGCTGGCGCAGACGCTCCCGGTCGTAGGTGGCTTCCAGCTCCTTTTCCTGAATGGCCAGCTTTTTGGTCAGGCGGCTGCACAGATTCTGAACGGTTTTGCGCACGGCCTGACCCTTCTGCCGCATGGCGTCCTTCTGATCCCGGACGGTGTAGTACATATCCAGCAGCTTGCCAAAGGACTCGGCGCGGCGGCACTCGCCGTATTCCCGGATGGGGCAGAAGGCGAACTGCTTGGGCGTGCCGTCTGGGAGAGCGTAATAATAGGGCGCGGGGTGGTTCAGATGCTCGTGGAAGAACAGCGACAGCTTGTCGGCGGTCGTGTCCACGTCCAGCGAATCGAGGCGGGCGTCCGTGCTTCCGGCGGCGTACAGCGCCGCCTCCCGGCACACCAGCGGAGACAATCCGCCCACGGTGTCCATCAGCCGGTCGGCCAGAACATCTGCGCCGGGGGCAGTGAGTATGTTTACATAACGCTGGGCATCACCCTCCGGGGCGTCGTCCAGAAGGTTCAGCTTCATAACCGGCTCCGGCGGCTGATACATGAGACCCGGCAGCGCTGCCCGCTTGGCGCTTTCGTCAAGGCCGATGCGCCGCAGGCAGTCCAGAATCCGCCCCTCGGGGGACAGCAGATACAGATTGCAGGTGCGCCCCATCAGCTCGGCTACCAGCGTCTTTTGCACCGGAAAACCCATCTCGTCGGTGCAGTCGAAGCGGAACGATGCCGCCCGCTCCATGGGGGGCTGGGAAACTTCTGTCAGCTTTGCCCCCAGAAGGTGCTTGCGCAGAAGCATACAGAACATGGGCGGCTGCGCCGGATTCTCCGGAGAAGCCGCCGTCAGATGCAGCCGGGGGGCGGTGGGGTTGGCGGCGAAGAGCAGCTTCTCCCGTCCCTCCTGGCAGCGCAGATGAACGATCACTGTGTCTCTGGCGGGCTGGTGGATTTTCTCCACCCGTGCGCCGATGCACCGCGTGCGGACTTCCTCCAGCACGGCGGATAAGAAAAAGGCATCAAATGCCATGATGCAGTCCTCCTGCTTTGATAGTTTACTCTCCCATAACGGCCTTGAACAGCTCGTTCAGCCGCTGGGTTTTCCCGGCGAGGTACAGTGCGCCGAACAGGGCTTCCAGACCGGTGGCCTTTGCGTACTCGGCGGGGGTGGCGGATTTTGGCACCGCATGGACGTGAGCGTTTTTCCCCCGGCGGTAGTAGGCAAGCTCCTCATCGGTCAGCAGGGGCAGCAGCTTGTCTACGAATTTTGCCTGAGACGTGGCCTTCACCATCTGAATGGTGTCGTGGTGCAGCTGCCCCACGGTCTTTTCCCCCTGAGCGCAGAGGTAGCCCCGGCAGAGAATCTCAAACACGCAGTCCCCCATATGGGCAAGCCCCAGATTGGAAATGGCGTCGATCTCCGATTGGGGCAGGTTCATTTTGAAATAATTTTCCATAGTTTCTCCCGATTGACCAGAAATTGGGCGCAAAGCCCGGTGAACAGCCCGGTGAAGATGCTGATGACGATCATCACCGGCAGGTAAACCGCCAGCGACACCGTCCCCGTCAGGGCAATCGCCATGGCCATCTGTCCGACAGAGTGGGCGACGGCGCCCAGACATCCGGCGACCCAGAGCTGCTTTTTCGTAAGAATTTTCCGCAGGGCGATGGTCACGCCGATGGCGCAGACGCCCCCGGCGGCGGAGTACAGAATGGTGCTGAAATTCCCGGCGAACACCGCTCCCAGAAAAACGCGCACTGCCAGCACCGCCGCGCCCTCTTTCGGCCCCAGCACAAACACGGTGAACACCGTCACGATATTGGCAAGCCCCAGCTTCACGCCGGGGATGGGAACCGGGGAGGGAATCTGGGCTTCGATCATGAAAATGGTCAGGGCAATGGCGGCCAGCAGCGCCAGAAGCGTCAGCTTTTTCGTTTTCAATCCGGCACCGCCTTTCCAAGTGTTCTTATATCCGATACAGCCGTTTCCCGTTTTCCATGGTGGCGGCGTGGACTTCCTCCACGGAAATCCCCCGGATCTCTGCCAGACGCTCGGCCATGCGGTACAGCTTTCCGGGGTCGTTGCGTTTTCCCCGGAAGGGTTCCGGGGACATGTAGGGACAGTCGGTTTCTAAGACGATGCGGTCCAAGGGAATGGCGGCGGCGGTCTCCACCGCTTTCCGGGCGTTTTTGAAGGTCAGGACACCGGTAAAGCCGATGTACCAGCCCCGGGCGATCAGCCATTTTGCCATCTCCGCCGAGCCGGAATAGCAGTGGAACACCCCGGTGACCTCCGGGAATTCTTCTACAATGCGAAGTCCGTCCTCGTGGGCTTCCCGCTCATGGACGATGACGGGCAGATTCAGTTCCAGCGCCAGCGCCATCTGGGCGCGGAACGCCGCCTGCTGACGGTCTCGCGGGATGTCCTCGTAATGGTAGTCAAGGCCAATCTCACCGATGGCCCTGATTTTGGGATTCAGTTTACATAATGTGCGGTATTCTTCCAGAGTGACATCGTTTACCTCGTCGGCAGCATCCGGGTGGGAGCCGACAGCGGCGTAGATGTAGTCATAGCGGTCAGCCAGAGCGGAAGCCGCCCGGGAGGACACAAGACTGCATCCGGGGTTCATCAGCAGTCCGATGCCCTGCTCCGGAAGGGCGGACAGAAGCGCTTCCCGGTCGGCGTCAAAGGCGCGGTCGTCCATATGGGCGTGGGTGTCAAACAGCATAAGCTCTCCTTACAGTAAGCTACTCAATGACGGCCACCAGACAGCCGTCCATTTCTGTGACCCGGGGGTCGTTCAGGGAGAAATCTGTCCTGTTGGGGTATCCCCGCAGCCCATCTCCGGTGCGCTTGACCTGCGCTTCCTTCAGTACCCAGAAGGTCAGCAGCGCCCGGCGCTTGTCCGGGGCGGCATCGAACTGTACCCTTTCCCCGGGGGACAGAATTTTCTCCGCCAGGGCGAGTTTTACGTTCCGGTCAAGCTCCTCGGCGTCAATGCCAATCTCCCGACGGGACAGGGCGCAGAACGCATGTCGTGGGGTGTGGGAGATGGAAAAATGCCAGTCACTGCCGGGGAAATAGGGCTTGCCACCCGACGCTATGGCAACGGGCGGCAAATCCAGCCCGGTTTCCTCCCGGTAAAGCGCCGCCAGCAGCGCCCGCCCCGCCTCGTGGCCGGTTCGTCCGGCGAGGGCGCAGGACGCGATTTTCACAGCGCGTCGATGATGTCGGATTCCGACGGCTCCTTGGGACGGCGGTTTCTCAGCCGGTCAACCAGAATGGCGATGCCCACGATCAGCACCAGCAGGCCGCACAGGCTTATGACGACCCGGGAGGTGGCCATGGGCAGAGCGATCAGCACCGCGCCCAGAATCGTGGTAATGACGGCGGGAAGAATGCCGTAATGATACCGGCTTGCGTTCAGAATGTCCTGAATGCCCCGGACGACCAGCAGGATACCCGCCAGACGCCCCAGCCCTGCGGCCAGCATCAGGGGGTTGCGCAGAAGCCACGCTCCCACGGCAAAGCAGCAGACGGCGGAAAGCACCTTCCCCACGGTGTCAAAGTGTCCGGCGATGGCGCTGACCGCGAACACGACGCCTGCGATCAGCAGTACCCAGCCCAGAATCTGCGCCACAAGGGCGGAGGCGGAGTCCGGATGAATCAGCAGGATCAGACCCAGCACCATCAGCAGCACCGGGGTAGCGATCAGACGAATGACGGATAAAATAGTATCTTTCATAATAGAGTCACCTCTCTGAAACTCAGTATACCCCGAATCCGGGGCGGTGTCAATCGGGGAAAGCGGAAATCGGGGGCATTGCCCGACACGCACGACGCCCTCTCTTTTGATGGGGGCGGAAAACAGGAAATGGAGCGTATCAGTACAGATACGCTCCATTTCTTGTGTCAATATACGCACCCCCCTTTACCTTCTCCGTCCTCGCTTCGCTCGTCCACATCTCCCAAAGGGAGAGGCAAGGGAGTGCGCTGAAATACTGTGAGCGGCCGGAAAGCGGAGACAATGCCCTTTATTTGCCCCACTTGGGGGCGTCCCTTGGGAACGAGGGAATGGGGTTTCCTCCGCCGATATCCGCTTTCTCACGCAAAATGCGCGGTTTCCTTCCTCCCTTCCCTAACATCACCTACATCTTGTGATTTTTCCACTTTTTTCAGTCCCACATGTTGTGTTTCGACAAAATCTGCGCCGCGGTTGTGCTACTATGATTGCAGGCTCGTGGGACGGAGCCGGATGACTGCCGCCGTGGCGTCGTCCATCTGCTTCCCGCGGCCATACTCCAGAATTTTTGCTGCCAGCTCCCCAGGCGGCATGTCCGGAGTCAGGTCAGACCGGCGGGAAATCCCCTCTCCATCCACGCCGTCGCTGAGCAATACCAGCGCTTCCCCCCGACGCAGGGACAGCTTCTCTACCGTTTCCCGGCTTTCCGTTACGGAAATGCCCGGCGGTGGGGTGGCTGTCCCTATTTTTTCCGCACTGCCCCGGCGAAGCAGCCAGCTGGGGGCGGCGCCCCACTTGTATAACGTGGCGTGGCCGGTGTCGAGATAGAGTTCCGCCAAGTCCACCGTGACCGCCCCGGCACTGCCCCGGAGGGCGAGAATGCTGTTGAGGGTGCGCAGGGCGTGGGCGGCGGGAAACCCGGCGGTGAGCATCTGCCGCAGAAGCGATCCCGCCGACTGCCCCTCCTGAGCGGCGCCCAGCCCGGTACCCATCCCGTCGCAGAGAAGGACGTAATACCGGCACTCGGGCCCCGGAAAGGCAAGACAGCGGTCGCCGTTGGCAAGCTCCTTGCTGCAGCTGCGGGCGGCGGCCTCGGCGCGAAACCACGCCCTCGGCCGCTGCCCCCGGCGGGGCAGATCGTCGGCAAGCCCCCGCAGGAAATCTCCCAGAAACTGATACTGCTGCACCATCGCCGCCCGGTACTCCGACTGCCGGGCGCTGTCAGCTTTCAGAAGCTTTAATTGCTCCTTCCCCCGGCGAAACTCGGGGATCAGCCGCCCCGACTTGCGGCATTGGGCGTCCAGCGGGTTTTGCAGCAGCGATACGTCCAGCGACGACTGCTGGGGGCAGCTGTTCCGGGCGGAGCAGCTGCCGCAGGCGCGCTGCCGCACCTTTTGCAGCACGGCGGAAGCGTCAACGGGGGGCGGCGCGGTCTCCAGAAAAAGCTGCTGGGTGACGCCGAGAACTTCCGCCCCCCTGTCTCTTATACACA
>ERZ1026933.46-NODE-46-length-26171-cov-5.503331_pt1 | contig 26171 bp, 20 predicted proteins | sample MGYA00519252_ERZ1026933 | MGnify/ENA primary metagenome ERZ1026933 (study PRJEB26926, sample SAMN06164828) | human gut metagenome | biome: ENVO:00009003; feature: ENVO:2100002; material: ENVO:00002003 | host: Homo sapiens | place: USA | collected 2012 ... | reverse complement strand
CTTTGCAAGCAGCGCCAGATCCTTCTCCGCCTCCGACGTACCGGAAAACTCATAGACGATATTCACGCCGAAACTGGTTCCCGGCACGACGCGCTCGATCTGGCGCGGATTTGCAACAGAATTGATCCGGTTGATGGCGTTTTCAAATTTCACCTCGGTCAGGCCAACCGCTTTCATCTGCTCTTTATTATTGACAAAGCAATCGGCAAACTGGAGCCGCGCCGCTCTGACCGGGTCAGCACTTCCGAACAGGCGCAGGATCGGTGCTTCGTCGTTCTTGAAATCCGGCATATGTTCGATGTCACCGGAAAAACTTCTTGCCAGCAGCGTGCGGAGCTTTCCCTTGAGGCTGCTGCCGGGAACGATTGGATTTCCCGTGAGCGTATCGCGGACAACAGGACTGTCGACCGCACCGATCGCGGAAAAGGCGCCGGAGGCGCCGATATGCATACCGGTTCGGACGATCAGATCACACTGAATCAGAATTTTCCCGTACATACTTACGCCTCCTTGCCGCCGTAGTAGCGATGATACGCTACCAGCGCTTCCATATAGTGTGCAAACGCAATCAGAGTCTCGCGATTTGTGCCGATGCCCTTGAGATATTGCAGAAGATGTGCCTTTTCGACAAACACCTTCGTTGCAGGATCGCGCCCGGCTTCATATGCTGTGCGGATGCGCATCATGCCGATACCCGCAATGCTCTCCTTTGTCAGTTCCGGTTCGGTACGGAGCCGCTCGGCGTCATAGATGCCGCTGACGAGACTCAGGAGGTTCCGGATTTTGCTGGTTGTAATCACTGGGCGCTGCCCGCTCATTTCGCGCATGATCGCGTCAGCTCGGTCAATATAGTCATCCGGGACCTTTTCAGCCTGAATTTCTGCGAGCGGCTGGTTGTAAGCCGGGCGCTGCTGTGCGCCATACCCCGAACGCTGCGGCGGGCGGGACTGTCCGCTGCCGGAATAGCCGCGGTTGTAGCCACTGTAGCTGTTATTGTTGTATGCCATCTGTATCCCCCTCCCGGTTCTCATAGACATGAAGATAAATTGCCGTGATTAACTCGGCGCGGTCTGTTTTGTTCAGCGCCCAACGGTACATCTTGTCTGCAAACGTCCGGTATGCGCCAAACGCGGGCGATGTGCGCGGCGGCTCTAGCCGGGCAAGCAGATAGGCATATCTGGCGAGCTGTAATTTGCCGTCCTTCGGGTCCTGCGCCGTGCGCAGAAGGTCGAGCGTCCGATACAAAAATGCAGTTCCACGCTCTTGACCGCGCGCGCCGAAAAAAGCCTCTAACGCAGCCTTTTTCTCGCCCAGCACGCGCCCGGTAAACGTGTTCCAGCCATAACAGTGTGCGCTTTCAAAAAGGCAGACTACATCTTTGTCCGGTTCCTGTTTTGCAAGGTCTTCCAGATCGCCGGAGGCGGCCGCCGAGAGGCGAACCGGGTAATGATCGTCCACCAGAGCAAGTCCCGCGCTGATGGTAAGCGCGCCGCAGGAAAAGGCTGTGAATGCCTGCCGGATGCGAAGCGCCGCCTCTACAACATCATTCCATGCGCCAAGTAAAAACACATCATCGCCGCCGGAATAGACGACCGTCACGGCAAGCGCCGGCTTGCTTTCAAAGCGTCCGGAAAGGATATCGTTGATGTAGCACTTAAAGAACAGGGACATCTGCCGGGAAAACGCCGCTGTGCGCGAGATGGTAACGAAATGCTCCCGTTCCTGCGCAGACGCTTTTTCCGGGCGCTCAAAGCCTGAGACAAACGCCTGACCCAGATTGTCCACGTCCATCCGGCACACGCCGATGCGTTTGACGCCGTTAGCTTCCTGCGCAAGCGCTTCTATGCTGTTGCTGAAGGCATAGTCTCCAACGTAGATGCGCGTACTGTATTGAAGCCCGGTATAGGCTTTGTTTTTGGAATAAATTCTCGTCACAGCTTCGCCGCCGTTTAACCGGCTGCGGGCTGTTTTTTCGTCCAAAAAGGTGACGCCAATCATGCCGTCCACAGAAGGAAGTGTAAAATCGGCGGCGTCCAGCTGCGCAGGACTTACAAAATAGATGTCGCAGCGCTGAATTTTCTCAGACAGCGAAACGAACAGCCGGCACCAGCTGCACCGTCCGTCCTGAAGGCTGTCCGTGCGTCCGCAGATTTTGCATTCACGTCCGCCGTCTGCGTGGCTGCTGTTGAGCTTTTGAATTGCCTGCGCGTCGTACCGGTGCAGCTTGTGCCCGGCCAGCGCGGAGGATACGCGCCGGAACATCTTCTTGTAGGGGCTGCGCTCTGCAGGGAAGTCGACCAGCTCGTTGCCGCTGCACGGGGTATATCCGTGCGCGAGGAACAGCGAAATGCCGAACTGTTCCGAGAGCCAGTCGTTGAAGCGCCGGTTCCAACGCTCGATCGCTGCCCGGACTTCAGTGGTGTTCGGCAGGAGCATATAGCAGTGTCCGCCGCCGGTATAAAGAAGGTTCGCCCGTCCGACGCCGCAGAGGGAAAGCAGCTCGTCTGCGTAATGCTCCATCGCAAGTTCAAGAAAGAACGAGCGGCTTCGCAGGGAACGCAGCGCCTTTTCAGATGCGACAGTGTAGATGAATTTCTGGATGCCGGAAAAATCCGCCGAGTAAAGAAGAAACGCCTGCTCGTCCATGAACTGCTTTTCCTTGTCGAAAAGGCGCTTTCTGAACTGCGTTTCCTGTTCTGCCGCCAGATACTCGCTGATGCAAACGCCGATGGCGGCAGTGGTCTTTAGATGGTCAAAGAGTGAAATATCCGGGCTTTCCGCCGTGTTAGTGCTGGACGGGAAAGCGCTGAGATAGCTTTCCAGCAGACACAGCAGAGAATTGAGCCACTGCTCCGTGCGCGGAAACTCCGCGAGCCTCGGTGCCAGCGCGTCCACGGCTGCCTGATACTGCGCCGCCGTCAGAGCATCCAGATTTTCAAGCGGCAGATGCAGCGCGCCTGTCTGCAAAGCAGGCGAAACGGCTTTTCCGGGATGCTCACCGTTCATATGGGAAAACACGGGCACAAGCGGCAGATAGCGCCGGAAACTTGTTTCCTCCGTGTCTATGCTGCGCCGGTCGGCAGCGGCGGAGATATTGTCCGCGATGCAGGCAATCCACGCGATGCTGCTGTCCGCAGGCTGCGCGGCGCGCAGTGCAGCGGCATGGTGCAGGCGGACGCAGTCGAGAATGTCCCGGTCATCCTGCCAAAGCTTTTTCAGGTACGCATAGCCGAGGCTGCTGTGATCGCCAGTTTGTCCGCCCGCACGCAGCACCGGCTTACCGATGTCGTGCAGCAGACAGCCAAAGCTGACGCGCACGCTTTCTTCTCTCAACGTGTCTCACGCTCCTTTTTTGTCAGTTGTCCCCTGTCGGGGATGTGAATGGTTTCTCCAACAATTTCTGCAATGTAAACACAAATGGTTTTCCGTCCCCTTGCGGGGTGTGGGTTGTTTCGCTAAAAATTGTACAATATGACGATTGACAAAAAGTTTCCGTCCCCTTGCGGGGTGTAGGTTATTTCAAGGGCGTTTTTCTCAAACGTTTTTTACCAGCTAAGTTTCCGTCCCCTTGCGGGGTGTGGGTTGCTTCATGGCGTATCCTCACAGAATTTCAAGGAAAAGCAGTTTCCGTCCCCTAGCGGGGTATGGGTTGTTTCAATCAGGTAAAGCAGAATATACAGCAATGGCAAGGTTTCCGTCCCCTTGCGGGGTGTGAAGTGTTTCTGTGACGTATTTCGACAAGTACATAAAGGGGGTGTTTCCGTCCCCTTGCGGGGTGTAGATTGGTTCCAAGGAAATCGAGTGGAAAGACATGGTCATTGCGTTTCCGTCCCCTTGCGGGGTGTAAGTGCTTCAGATCGTCACGACCGGCAAGCTGCAGATCAGCAAGTTTCCGTCCCCTTGCGGGGTGTGGGTTGTTTCGATATGATTGCGGCGATTGTATAGTAGATAAGGCGTTTCCGTCCCCTTGCGGGGTGTGGGTTGTTTCGTCCGCGTCTGGGACAGGCCGAACAGCTACGACGAAAAGTTTCCGTCCCCTTGCGGGGTGTGGGTTGTTTCCATGTGGCCAACAAAATTGTTGGGTAGATGCGACTTGGTTTCCGTCCCCTTGCGGGGTGTGGGTTGTTTCGAGGCAGACCGGATGGAGATCCAGGGCGAGAAGCTGATGTTTCCGTCCCCTTGCGGGGTGTGGGTTGTTTCCAATCATTCTTGACGAATCCATCCGGCTGATGAACGAGTTTCCGTCCCCTTGCGGGGTGTGGGTTGTTTCCCTAGCAGATTCCATAAACTACTATATCGACAGCGTTTCCGTCCCCTTGCGGGGTGTGGGTTGTTTCGCCACTGCGGAAGCACAACTACTATCTGGATGAGTTTCCGTCCCCTTGCGGGGTGTGGGTTGTTTCGGCAAAGCTGCACATTCTTTTTGGTGCAACAGGAAAAAGAATTGTCAACTCTGCTGTTTTATTGTATCATATTGGCAGATGGTTTATCAATAGCAAACTGAGAAACTGCAAAGTGCCGTGCGAAGCGCATAAAACAGCGACCTAATTTGTACTGTGAAAATAGAGGTTCGCACACGTAAGAAGGTTCATAAACTCGAAAGCGAGGAACGATCCATGATGAGACTATTGTTTACCTGTATGGGTACGTCAGACCCTGTGCGTGGATACCACGACGGCCCGATGCTGCATATCATCCGCCATTACCGCCCGGAGGTGATCTGTGTGTTCCTTTCCGGTGAGGCTGCGGCGCTCGACGGCTGTGGCGCGCGGCTGGACACCGTTTTATCGCACATTCAGAAGAACTGGGGCGGCTATGCGCCGGAGCTGCGTGTCGTGCGCACACGGATCGATGATCCGTCAGACATGGACGCCGTCGGTGCGCCGATTACGGAGGCTGTGGCGGCACTGACAGAGGAGTTTCCCGATGGGGAGGTGCTGCTGAATCTCAGTTCCGGTACGCCGCAGATGAAAATTGCGCTTGCATTTCTCGCTGCCGATCTGCGGCGCAGCATGCGCGGTATTCAGGTCAAGAATTTTGAACGCGCTTCCGGCACCACCGAGCGGACAAATGCCCCTGATTACAGCGTCGCCGACGAGTTGGAGTGCAATGAGGATGAAGCGCCGGATGCTCCGAACCGCTGCTCGGAGCCGGAGCTCATGCACATGCAGAGGCAAAGAGCCAAAGCACAGCTTCTGACGCTGCTTGACGTACGCGATTACAGCGCGATTTACACGATGAAGAATCTTCCAAACCAGCTGAAGGCGCTGATCGGGCATCTGGACGCGCGCGACCAGATGCAAAGCGAAGCGGCGCGGAATTATGCGCAGAATCTCAAGCTGCCGTTTTCTTTGTATCCGGTTCGCACCGGTGCGCCGCGCAGCGATTATGCGGAGGTCAGCGAGGCGTATCTGGTGCTGCTCAACCGCAGCCACCGGCAACAGTATGAGGAGATGATCCTGCGTCTTAATCCACTTGTTGTCCGGCTGGAATTGCAGCTAATGAAAACCGTGCTGGCGGGGAAAAACCTGCGTTTGGAAGACGTGATCGACCGTCCGTATTCCCGGCGGCCGCGTTTCGTACCGGATATGCTGGCGGAAAAGCTGCCGGAGGTCTATCAAAGCGTCTGCACAGATTTCGGCGCGCCGCTTCGGGAGAGCGATGTCAGCATGGAAGTATGCTATCGGATTTTGGAGCATCTGCCGGATGTTCCTGTAGATGCTATGCCCGTGCTAAAAAGCTGCAACCTGCTGAACGAAAGCTGCCGCAATTCACTTGCACACCAGTTGACCGCCGTGACTGCGGAGCAGATCACCGCCGCCTGTGGCATGCAGCCGGCACAGCTTCTCAATCAGGTGGGCAAACTGATCGCTTCCATTTATCCGGAGTGCGACCCAGCGCTGTTCACGATCTATAAACGCTGCGGAGATTACATCAAATCCAAGATTTTATAACCTTTTATGTCAGGCATAATTGGTGCAGCAGTTCGCGAAAGCGTGCTGCTGCATTTCTGTGCTATTAGAGATGCGCAGAGAAATTCACATGATTTATGTGAATTTTCATTATTTCACTTGTTTCATGTGAAAACTGCGTTATAATATGAATATCCAACACGGAGGTGTGATCGATGCAGTACGAAAATGAGCGCATGGAATTTAAATCCCAGCTGACAGATGATATTTACAAGGAAGTCATCGCCTTTACGAACACGGATGGCGGTGTGATCTATATCGGCATTGACGATCAGGGCAATGTGACAGGTATTGACAATGTGGACGAGACATACACGCGGCTGACGAACGGCATCCGCGACGCGATCCAGCCGGACGTGACAATGTTCGTGCGCTATGTGCTGCAGGAGAACAAGGTCATCCGCATTGAAGTCGGTGAGGGCAGCTATAAGCCGTATTATCTGAAGGGCAAAGGACTGAAGCCCGCCGGCGTTTACGTCCGGCAGGGCGCGACGAGTGTACAGGCGTCGCCGGAGCAGATCCGGCAGATGATCAAAGATTCGGACGGCGACGTGTTTGAAGAAATGCGCACCGTGCAGCAGAATCTGACCTTTGATGAAGCTACGGTCGCGTTCAAGCGGTACAAGGTGGATTTTTCGGAGGATAAGTATATTGCGCTGGGGCTTCGGAATATTCACGACGACCAGTACACCAATCTGGCGCTGCTCCTGTCCGATCAGTGCCAGCACACGACGAAAATTGCCGTATTCAACGATGAATCCTGCACAGAGTTCCGGGACAGCAAGGAGTTTGGCGGCTCGATCTTCAAGCAGTTTGAAAACTCGATCAACTATCTGGCGCTGTGCAACAGGACAGTCTCTACCATCAAGGGTGTCGTCCGCACGGATAAGCAGGACTATCCCGAGGAAGCCATCCGCGAAGCGCTGCTCAATGCGCTGGTGCATCGGGACTACAGCTTCAGCGGCAGCATTATCATCAACGTGAACGACAGCAAAATGGAATTTATTTCTCTGGGCGGCCTCCTGCCCGGCCTTTCCACGGAGGATATCCGCCTCGGCGTTTCTCAGCCGAGGAATAAAAAGCTGGCAGAGATTTTTCACCGCCTGCGCCTGATTGAAAGCTACGGCACCGGCATCCGCCGCATTTTCAAGCTCTACGCAAGCTGCCCCGTCCAGCCCAGCATCGAGGCAACGACAAATGCATTTAGAATCGTGCTGCCGAACATGAACGCCGTTTCTGCGGGCGCAGAAATTGCGGCAGAAGCAAAGCCCGCTGCACCGGTCATTACGCCGCAGATGAAGACAGTTCTTGAATATCTCAAGGAATACGGCGAAATGCGCGACGAGGAGTTGCAGGAGCTGCTGCATATTAAAAAAACCAGAGCCTACCTGCTGACCCGCCAGATGAGCGAGGAAGGGCTGATCGAGGTCGTCGGCAGAGGGGCGGAGAAAACGTATAGATTGAAATGAGGTGCAGATATGGACGCGCATAAGCTTTGGATGCTGAGAGATTTTATTGGAACAAATAAAGTCCTGTTTCGGATTCCAGTGTATCAGCGAAATTACGATTGGTCAGAAGCCAACTGTGACCGCTTGCTTGATGATATCTATGAGATTATCAACAGCGGGGACAAGCATTTCCTTGGAACAATTGTATTTATGGCTGCCAAGAGCGGAGGGTTTACGCTGCAGGAATATACAATTATTGATGGTCAGCAGCGATTGACTACTATGATGCTTATTCTCAAGGCGCTTGCCGTTGTTGCTGAAACAGGCGGCGATACCTGCTTTCAGGAGATCGACGAACAATACCTGCATAACAAATACTGCGATGAAAAATACAAGGTGAAGCTAAAGCCGATTAAATCGGACAACAATCAGTTCTTGCTTTTGTTGGCAAATAAAACTGATGAAATGGATGAGGATACGCATATTTTCCAGAACTATCGGCTTTGCAAAGAACGGTTTGAACGATGGGCTGAAAATGGCATTTGTCCATCACAGGTACTTGATGCGCTTACAAAACTTGAGGTCGTTGAGATTGTTTTGACAAAGGGTGAGGATGATCCACAAGTTATCTTCGAAAGCATCAACTCCACTGGACTGGACTTGTCAAATGCAGACCTGATTCGGAACTTTCTTCTGATGAATGTCGATGATCAGGAACGGCTGTACGAAGATTATTGGCTGATTATCGAAAAGACACTTCGGAATAAGATGGACTATTCCAATCTTGACGACTTTTTCATGCAGTATATCGTTTATAAGACGGGCAAACCCGTAAATAGCCGTCAACTCTACCACAGCTTTGTTAAGCTGTTTAAATGCAGTAATTATACACAGGAGGCCATCCTGGACGAACTCAGGTACTATGCAAAAATCTATGGTGCCTTTGTCTACGGAAACAAGGACTACTCAGTACGAATCAATCAACTGCTGCAACGAATTAGAATTCTGAAACAGACAACGTGCTATCCATTTTTGTTCCATGTATTTGATGATTTCCACCGCGAAGTAATCGATGAGGAAACAACGGAGCGCATTCTTCAGTTTATCCTCGCCTATCTGCTTCGCAGATTGGTTTGCGGTGTTCCATCCAATACGTTACGCGGATTGTTCATATACCTTTATAACCGCATCTTTAAAGTTACTGCGAACAAGCGGAAATACTACGAGTCATTAAACAAGTTCCTTTGTACAGTTTCATCCAAGGACGCTGTTCCATCTGAAAACGAGTTTGAACGAGCGTTGCTGACAGCCAATATTTATGGCAATAATGCGCTCTGCCGATTCCTTCTCCTTGATATTGAAAATGGTGATAATAAAGAAACATTGCAAGTGGAGAATCTGACGATTGAACACATTATGCCGCAAACACTGAGCGCCGATTGGAGTTACATTGATCCTGAAAAACACGAGGAATACTTACATACGCTTGGTAATCTGTCCGTAACCGGATATAATTCCGAACTTTCCAACAAGAGTTTCAAGGAAAAGCAGGAGATTATCCGCGAGAACTCGAAGGCAGTTGTTTTAAACAGGGACGTTTTGGAAGCAGATATATGGGATATTCCGCAGATACAGGCACGCGCAAAGCGACTGGCAAACATTGTAGCAAACCGATACGCAATCGACCGAATCACGGACGATTCGATTGAGTTTGAGTATGTCGAAACGATAACGCTCGATCACTATGACGAAGTTACGGGTAAAAAGTTGGTTTCTTTCAAACTCTTCGGCGAAACCTATCGACAAAACAAGTATGCATTGATGCTGTTGGATGTTATCAAGCTTCTGGACAAAAAGAAACCGGGTAAATTGCAGGAACTTGCGAATCGTCACTACTCATTCAATTCAACAAAGCGAAAACATGTCCACCTTAATACAGATGGAGTTGGTATGCGGTGGCCTTGGAAGCTTTCCGATACGATCTATTTGGAAGCGAATTTGTCTGCATGGTCCTGTATTCGCTTTATTGATAATCTGATTTCAGAGTTTGGTTTTGATCGTTCGCAGTTTTCTTTCAATATTGTGTCTGAAGAATCTGACGAGAGCATTGAGAACGAAGAATAAGGCACTTCGAAATACCTTGTCGAAGTCAGCACGGGAAGCTGTCGAAATTGTGATGATGCTATATTCGACTGAACCAAGCTTGAGTATCGACGGTTTGAAAATGCTCATAAGCAGAAATAACTTGGAGGTGCGCTATGGCACTGGAAAATAAATTGGGGCTGACGAGTTCTGCCGACCTTGCGCGGGAGGAAGAGCGAATCAGCAAGAAAAGAGCCGTGTGGCTGTTTGAAAGCGGCACGCTGGACAAGCTGCCTGTTGGCACGTTCGCGTCGCTTAAGGCGATTCATAAAGCACTTTTTGAGGACATTTATGACTTTGCGGGCGAGCTTCGCGCGGTTAACTTAGCGAAAGGCAACTTCCGCTTTGCGCCGCTGATGTATCTGGAAGCGGCACTGGCGAACATCGAAAAAATGCCGCAGAGTACATTCGATGAAATCATCGAAAAGTATGTGGAAATGAACGTCGCCCACCCGTTCCGCGAGGGCAATGGGCGCAGTATGCGTATCTGGCTCGATTTGATGCTGAAAAACGGCATCGGTCAGGTTGTGGACTGGAGCAAGGTCGATAAAGAGGACTATCTGCTTGCGATGGAGCGCAGTCCGATTAAGGACGTGGAGATTAAAGTGCTGCTGAAAGCTGCGCTGACGGATAATGTGAATAGCCGCGAAGTTTTTATGAAAGGCATCGACCACAGCTATTATTACGAGGGGTATACGACATTTAAGGCAGAAGAACTGTAGGTGTTATGTTCTGTAGTTCATTTTACAGGCAGTTTGATAATCCTTAAATTATATCATCAGTTTTCACTCTGATACAAATATAGAGAGCAACGAAAGGAACCAACCCGTGCCAAAGGAGAAAAATAAGTGATTAACATTCGAAAATTGGAATCTGATTTATGGGGGTCCGCCGATCTGCTTCGTGCAGGCTCCAAGCTGACCTCAAATCAATACTGCATGCCCGTGCTGGGCCTGATTTTCCTGCGTTACGCATACAGCCGCTTCAAACTGGTAGAAGCAGAGATTTTGAAGAACCGCCCGGTACGCAATGGCCGCGTCATACCCGTGGAAGCTAGCGACTTTACATCTAAGAGCGCACTGTTTCTCCCCAAGGAAGCGCAGTATGAGTATCTGGTCAATCTCCCTGCCGACATCGCATCCGCGGGGCTAACCAACCAAAGTGGTCACATCATGAACAGCCTGGGCGAAGTGGTCAACAACGCCATGGAGTTAGTGGAGGCCCAGTCTGAGCAGCTCATCGGTGTGCTGCCAAAGGACTACACCATGTTCTCCGACGAACTGCTGGCCGAGCTACTCCGCATCTTCAACAACAGTGCGTTGGACGAGGTGGGCGGCGATATCATCGGCCGTATCTATGAATACTTCCTCAATAAATTCGCTAAGAACATCGCCCAGGACGATGGCGTGTTCTTCACGCCCAAATCGCTGGTCAAGATGATTGTCAATGTGCTGGAGCCGACCGGCGGCATTCTGCTGGACCCCGCCTGCGGCAGCGGCGGGATGTTTGTCCAGACCGGCGACTTTGTCAATGCCGCCGGGATGGAAGCCAATTCCGCCATGACCTTTTATGGACAGGAAAAAGTGGAGTACAATGCCCAGCTCTGCCTGATGAATATGGCTGTTCACGGGCTCAACGGTATCATTAAGTCCGGCGACGAAGCAAATACCTTCTATCACGACGCCCACAATCTGGACGGCTGCTGCGACTATGTCATGGCCAATCCGCCATTCAATGTGGACAAGGTCAATTCCGAGTCCGCCCAGAGTGCGGGGCGTCTGCCTTTCGGCTTGCCCTCTATCAACGCCAAAAAGGAATTCGGCAACGCCAACTATTTGTGGATCTCCTATTTCTACTCCTATCTGAATGAACACGGTCGAGCGGGCTTCGTTATGGCATCTTCCGCAACAGACAGTTCCGGCAAGGATCGGGACATCCGTCAAAAATTGGTTGAGACCGGTCATGTAGATGTGATGGTCAGCGTGGGAAATAACTTCTTCTACACCAAGAGCTTACCGTGCTCTTTGTGGTTCTTTGATAAGGGAAAGTCCCAAGAATTGCGGGACAAGGTGCTGTTCATCGACGCCCGGAATTACTATACCGTGGTCGACCGCACCCTGAATGAATGGAGCGATTGGCAGCTCAAAAATCTGAACGCTATCGTGTGGCTGTACCGTGGTGAGACAGAGAAATATCAAAGGCTGCTTAACAAATACATAGACCGGATCAAAAGTTTTGTGTCTGCCATTGTTGACTTTCAGACTGGGACTTTATGCACGGAAATGTTGCCTGAATTCTATCAGGAAGCAAACAACAAGGCGTATGCCCTGAAGAAACAAGTCAATCAGATGAGGACGTTGAAGCACTGCGCAGAAATTCAAGAGTCGCTGGAGGAATTTCTGCGCCTTCAAAAAGCCGCAGTCGCGAAATTTGCGCCATATCTGGAAGAAAACAAATTGAAAAGCGATATCAAGCAGCTATTGGCCAGCCGGGCAGGAAGAGGCCCCGCAAGAGTCAACTGGTATGTGAAGGAACTGAATGGTGTAGTATCTGCGCATGAGCAAAGCATCCGAGAGTGTGTGATGATCATTCAGGAAGCCAAATGGCTCTATGAGAAGTTCGGCGAGGGCGAGTATCGGGACATCCCCGGCCTGTGCAAGGTGGCGAGCCGCACCGAGATCGCAGAGAAGAACTACTCCCTGACCCCCGGCGCCTATGTGGGCGTGGCCGCCATGGAGGATGACGGCGTGGACTTTGCCCAGCGCATGGCGGAGATTCATGAGGAACTGCTGACTTTGCAGGCAGAATCCAATGAATTGATGCAGACCATTTCCAAGAATCTGAAGGAGATGGGGCTATGAAGTGGGAGAAAGTGAAATTATCTGAAGTAACAGAGTATATTACCGACGGAGATCATCAACCAGCACCAAAATCTGATTCTGGTGTGTTATTTGTAAAGATCAAAGACATACAAGATAATCGCCTTACTTTTGATAATGCTCTTTTTGTACCGCAAGAATACTATAATCGGTTGCCCAAAAACAGAAAGGCAGAATATGGCGATACGCTGTACACTGTAGTTGGATCATATGGGATTCCCGCCTTTGTAAATCATAACATTCCATTTTGCTTTGAAAGAAATATTGCGTTGCTACACCCCAATAACAGAGTTATTCCAAAATATCTATATTATGCAGTAAATAATCGTATATTCTACGGAAATGCCAATAATATTGCAAATGGTTCTGCGCAAAAGTTGATTCCATTGTCTAAATTGGCTGGAATGGAAATCTCTGTTCCTCCAATTGAAAGACAGGAGACTATTGTTAATATTCTTTCTGCTTATGACGACCTGATTGAAAACAACCAGAAGCAAATCAAGCTATTGGAAGAAGCGGCGCAGCGGCTGTATAAGGAATGGTTCATAGACCTGCGCTTTCCTGGGCACGAGAATGTGAAGATCGTGGATGGCGTCCCGGAGGGGTGGGAAAGAATGGTGCTGTCTGAAGTAACTTCAATTCTAAAGAGAGGAATATCACCAAAGTATTCTGACAACGGGAAGTATTCCGTAATTAACCAGAAATGTATTCGCAGTTCGATTATGGATATTTCCGAATCAAGACGGCAGGAAAAGGAGTACGTACCTACCTTAAATTTACAGGATAGCGATACTGTGATTTGTTCCACAGGGACAGGAACGCTCGGACGCGTTGGGCGAGTATATGGAGACTATCCCAATACGACATTTGACTCTCATGTTACGCTTGTCCGCGCAAAAGAGAATCCAAACTATATCTATCATGTAGTCAAAAGTCAACAGGAATACTTGATGGGAATGGGTCGTGGGTCTACAAATCAGCAGGAACTATACCGCGATGTGATTGAACGGCTTGTAGTCCTTTGCCCCAGTCAAGATATCCTTTTGAAAGCAGAGAGAGTCTTGAACGCTATTCATTGTAAAATCAAAGCGGTATATTTGCAAAACAACCTTTTAGTCGAATCCCGTGACCGCCTGTTGCCCAAATTGATGAGCGGAGAAATCGAGGTGTAAAGATGGAAGTACCAAAAGAATTTATGGATATGGTCTGTGCTGATATCCAGAGAATAACCGGTTCTCTGAACCTTTCAACAGGTGATAAACTGAAATTGCACCGGGAGCTGGATGGTCGCTATCAGGCGTGTATTAAGGACTGGTATGTTGGACTTTGGGGGTCAAATCCCACCGGAACATCTGTATGGTATGGCTTTTTAGAAAATTCGCCTACATCTATCGGTGAGAATCTGGACATGATGAAAGCAAAGCTCGAAGCATACAAGTTTCAGATGAATGCTGTCCACACAGAGACTCCTACGCAGCAAATCAACGTAACTACAAATGTTAATGTCAGCATAACATTCGAGGAAGTACGCTCAAAAATTGAGGATATGACTGCCTTGAGCCGGGAACAGACAGATGAAATATTGGAAAAGATCAATGAGTTGGAGGAAATCTCAAAAGAGAAATCTTCCTGTAAAACCAAGTGGGAAAAAGTTAAGCCTATCATCGCATTTGCTCTGGATAAAGGCGCAGACGTGGCTATTGCCATCCTGTCTCTGGTAATGCAAATGAAGCTGGGGATGTGATTTTGTCTCCGAGATACACGAAAGTGAGGTGTCATCATGATTCGTGAAAGTATTCCATGGAAATAAGATTTGCACAGACGCAAAAACCTGATTATCAAATACAATACAGCAGAATATTTCGAAAAAATGATGACACCACATACATCGTTATCGAAAAGGCCATTTTCTATTCTGCATTCATCATTCGAAAACTAATCGATTGTGACGGAAACCTCAGCGATGAAGCAGAAAACTATTTGCTGGAAGCACTTGCTGTTCAGCCGTTCAAGCTAGTTGACTTCCTCCACCGCTGGCCGGAGGAAGATAGTCATGACTGGGACAACGAGAAGAAAGTTGTTGTTACCGGGAAAAGTGTGTGTAATTGGCTGATACATTCCTATACGTTCTTTGTGGTATTCAATGAGGATAATGTAATCTATAGTTTCAGTGTGACTTCTGACTTCGACCGCAATAAAATTCTCTATGGTATTCCGTTAGAAGCGTGGATTACATATATGGACTATGTTGCATTAGATGATGTTGCGGGAATGTTATCTCGTTATGATCCGAAAGCTAATGATTATGCTTTCAGCCGTAAAGAGCGTGGGAAACGATAACCAACGTAGAAAGAACATTGGGTTTAGAAACCGATAAACACAGAAATCAAGGTGTAAATATGTTTTCAGAAAAATATGGCTACAAGCCAGAAAAAACAATTCAACATGAATGCATTTCTGATGAACTCCGCTGTAGAGTCTGGAACCTTTTTTCTCAGCAGGAAATAAAGGCTGGTGGACTTGCTTCTAAACGACTAAGTCAAGCGATGAATGGAGAGCCAACAATTGAGGAAAAAATCGTTGATCGGATGGGATTCTTAATTGATCCAACTACCAAGGATTTGAGTGCTGAAGCTCAGTTAAAGAACAAAATTCTTCGATTCTTTTCCTGGTTTGAAGTATATGACTTTATTGATATCCACTTGTCTTTCCTTGCTGGATCTGACCGTGCCGAAAGAATTAAGCAGTACAATGAATTGCTGGAGCAGGAAAAGGCTGGTTATCGAATCGTAGCTGGAGAAGTGACTCCTATCACAAATAAAAGTGAGATCCATGCGATTGAACAGGCCGCTACCACACCATATCAGTCGGTAAATCAGCATGTAAAAAAAGCCTTGACCCTATACGCAGATATTAAGGCTCCTGACTATGAAAACTCTGTTAAGGAGTCAATCAGTGCAGTGGAAGCCATGTGCTGTATTATTACCGGAATGTCTGGAACGTAGGCAACACTTGGCGCGGCTATTAAAAAGCTCAAGGACAGTGGTGTACATATTCACAGTGCCATGGAAAGAGCATTCTTAGCTCTATATGGATATACCTCTGATGAAAACGGAATACGTCACGGTGGAATTGACTTCACAAGCGTTCCTGCTGGGGACGCAAAATATATGTTGGTTTCCTGTTCTGCGTTTGTAAATTACCTGATTGAGAAGTGGGACGAGGTCAGAAGATAACCCAAGAAAACGAGGTTTGCTTTATGGCATATAAAAATATTAAAAAGCAAAATCCGAGCAAGCAATATAATCCAAAGAGTGTAGCCAAGAGACTGAATAAACCGAAGATGCTTCCATCCACTCTAACTATCAGCGGCTCCAAATGTGCTGGTACATATCACTTCTCTTGTGGAAACAGTGTGCCTATCTATGAAGTTGGCACGGTTCATGCGTTGAATCAGGTAATTGGACATGCAAAATTTAATAATCAGTCTTACGGTAATGTGTATTACCGCGGCGAGTGCACGCTTCATCCATCACTTAAACCCTCGTTATTCCGCAAAGGAAAGAATACAGAAAAAGCCACGGAGCGAATTTCACAACTTATTCAGCGATTTGTAAATGATACATATATGCAGAAAGAGTTAAAAATCGTTCCGGGTGATTTTGAAACATCCAAATGCAAAATTGAAGGTATGCTACAGCATTATGGTGTGCCTACACGCTTCATTGATGTGGTTGATAATCATTGGATAGCGCTTTGGATGGGATTAAACAAAACTGAGAAGCCAAAGCAATACAACCAGTACTACCACTACACAGAGAGAAGCATTCCGTTGGTTGAACTCGCAAAGGGCGATCCGGTTTCAGACGAGTTACTCTTTCAATATGTTTTGCTGATAGCTGTTCCTTTTTCGAACAGTCGGACATTTACCGGAATCCAGTCCTCTGCTGACTACATCGAAGTGGATTTGCGTCAAGCACTTCCGTCAACATTTTTGCGTCCTCATGCCCAACATGGTCTCGTACTTAGACGCAAGGTACATCATCCCACCGATTATGGCACTGATGCATATGATATGGCACCCGCAGTCATTGGCATTATAAAAATCCGCATTGATAAGGTACATGAGTGGATGGGTAATGGCGAGTTGTTGACGCAGAACAATTTGTTTCCGCCACCCGCCTATGATTATGGATTTGATTTGCTTCTTTCCCGCGATGACCTTTTTAAAGATAGCGAGTATTCGATTGCCAAGTATGTATAACCATAGAATCACTGGGGTGTGATGTATGGATAATATCTCTGAATTGGAACGGTTGATTTCTATTCGCATTATACAGGAGATGACACCATGAGTTACGACTATTCCGAAAATATCCTCGTGCAGGAGAGTGCCGGTCACCTACTCGAAAATGAGCTTGGCTGGGAGGTCGCCTTTGCCTACAACACGGAGAAGCTGGGCGACAACGGCACGTTTGGCCGCAAGAGCTACAGGGAGATTCTGCTGGCCCGGTATTTTCGGGAGGCTCTGCTGCGCCTGAATCCGTGGATCACACCCGCTCAGATGGACGAGGCTCAGCGCACACTGGAGTACCGACTGTCCACCGCCTCCCTGCTGCAGATCAACGAGGAGAAGTATTTCCTCATTCGGGATGGTATCCCTGTCACCGTGAAGAAGCCCGGCGGCAGGACAGAAACCAAATATGCCACGGTCATCGACTTCCGGGATCCCGATAACAACCATTTCCTCGCCATCAAAGAGCTGAAGATCCACGGTGACCTGTACCGCCGCCGTACGGATATTGTCGGCTTTGTCAACGGGATTCCTCTGCTGTTCATCGAACTGAAGAAGAACACCGTGGATGTGCAGGATGCCTATACCAACAACTACACCGACTATCTGGACACCATTCCCCATCTGTTCTACTACAACGCTTTCCTGATCCTCTCCAATGGAACGGAAGCCAAGGTCGGTACGCTGGGCAGCAAGTATGAGTTCTTCCATGAGTGGAAGCGTCTGTCCGAGCAGGAGCAGGGCAGCGTGGCGCTGGAAACCATGCTTCGCGGCATTTGCAAAAAGGAAAATTTCCTGGATCTGCTGGAAAACTTTATCCTCTTTGACCATTCCGGAGGACATACGGCAAAGATACTGGCCCGGAACCACCAGTATCTCGGCGTGAACGAGGCAATCAAAGCCTACGAAGCCCGAAAGCTGAACAACGGTAAGCTGGGCGTGTTCTGGCATACCCAGGGCAGCGGCAAAAGCTATTCCATGGTGTTTCTGGCGCAGAAGATTCGCCGCAAGTTCTCCGGCTCGCCCACTATCGTGATCCTGACCGACCGCGACGAACTGAACACACAGATCAGCGACACCTTCGAAAACTGTGGTATTCTTGGAAAAGCAAAAGCAAGCCAGTTTATTGCGTCCAGCGGCGACGACCTGATCGATAAACTGAAAGGCAACCCGAGCTTCATCTTTACGCTGATCCAGAAGTTCAACAAGACGGATGTGGAGCCAATCTATCCCGACCACGATATTGTCATCATGTCGGACGAAGCCCACCGTAGTCAGTACGGCATCTTTGCAGACAATATGGTTCGCCTTCTGCCCACGGCGTCCCGCATCGGTTTTACGGGAACTCCGCTACTGTCCAGCGATAACATCACCGAGCGCACCTTCGGCGGCTACATATCTGTGTATGACTTCAAGCGAGCTGTAGAGGATGGTGCAACTGTGCCGCTGTACTACGAAAACCGCGGCGAGAAAATTCTGGATGTGAAAGACAACCCGGAAATTACAGACCGCATTCTGGATGCCATTGAGCAGGCAGATTTGGATGTAGATCAGCAGGACAAGCTGGAAGCAGAGTTTGCAAAAGAAATCCGCCTACTGACGGCGACTCCGCGTCTGGAATCCATTGCCCGAGATTTTGTCGGTCATTACTCTGACCTGTGGACAAGCGGCAAGGCTATGTTTGTCTGCCTGAACAAGGTGACCTGTGTGCGGATGTATGATCTGGCGCAGAAATACTGGGCTGCTGAAATTGAAGCGCTGAAAACCAGCATCAAGCACGCCACGCAGCAGGAGACACAGGAGCTGGAACGCAAGCTGCAATGGATGCAGGAAACGGAAATGGCTGTAGTCGTCAGTCAGGAGCAAAATGAGATCCAGACCTTCCAAAAGTGGGGTCTGGATATCAAGACGCACCGCGAAAAAATGGAAAAGCGGGAGTTGGACAAGGAATTCAAAGATCCTGCCAACCCGCTCCGGGTCGTGTTTGTCTGCGCCATGTGGCTCACCGGCTTCGATGTGAAGTGCCTGTCCTGCCTGTATCTGGACAAGCCGCTGAAAGCCCATACGCTGATGCAGACCATTGCCCGCGCCAACCGCGTGGCAGAAGGGAAAAGCAACGGCCTGATCATTGACTACATCGGCATCGTCAAGGCGCTTCGGAAGGCGCTGGCTGATTATACTGCCAATGTGAACGGAACCGGTGGAGCCGATCCTACGGTGGACAAGGGGCAGCTGATTTCCCGTATTCTGGAGACCATCGCAGCGGCAGAGAACTTTCTTGCAGAGCGTGACTTCTCTCTGCAAACGCTGGTCGGTGCAAAGGATTTTGAAAAGCTACAGCTGATTCAAACGGCGGCCAATGCGGTATCCTCCACTATTGAGGAAAAGAAAACCTTCCAGACTAACGCCGCTGAGCTCATTCGGTTGATGAAATATGCCGATCGCGGGGATATTGCACCAGAAGTGCGCACGCGATATGAGGCAATTACCGCCATCTACGGCGAACTGAAGAAAAAACGAAAAACAGCCTCTAATGTGGATTTGATGGTGGAGATCAACAATATCATCAGCGAGTACGTCCATGTGGAAGATGCCGCTTCTGGAATGGTTCTTTCCAGACAGTTTGACATCAGCCAGATCGACTTTGATTTACTGCGCCGCGAGTTTGCCAAGACAAAGAAAAAGAATCTGGTAATGAAAGACCTCGCAGAACTGATCCGCAGTCGATTGGATTCCATGTTGTTGAATAATCCCGATCGCATCATATATCATGAACGCTATCAGCAGATCATTGAGGACTATAACAGCCAGCAGGATCGCGCAACGATTGAGAAAACCTTTGATGAACTGATGCAGATTGTAAAAGACATGGATCAGGAAGAACGACGGTATGTCCGTGAGGGTTTCTCCAGCGACGAGGAGTTGTCTCTTTATGATATGCTGTTCTCTGAGAACCTCTCTAAGCAGGATATTCGGAAAATCAAGGCTGTGGCGGTTGAACTTCTGCAAAAAGTGAAAAGCAAAATTGCCGAACTCGACCATTGGACAGACAAGCAAGAGACTCGCTCGATCGTATACAATTTGATTCGTGATGACCTATGGAGCGAATTGCCTGCCTGCTACGATGAACCGAGTATTTCCGTATATCTTCAGCGAATTTATGAATATGTCTATAAGCGTTATAAAGAGGTCGCATAAAAATGATGCAGTATTGACGTAGATTCCAATAAAAGGAGAGAATGAATTGATTCGACAGTACGGTGTGGTTATCTATTCAGGCGACCTCTAAAGATTGTAAATTATTTCTGCATAAGAAAAGCACAAACTCCGGTTATTTCTTCCGAGAGTTCGTGCTTTTTTCTTATACGCTGATCCGCACTATGTACCGCACCGCCTGCATATGCCCCTCCATGATCCGGTTATTTCTTGTAAATCTCGCGGTTCGTATGGGGCACACGTTCTTGACCATCTGGCCGCCGACGGAGCCGGCTTCGCGGGAGGTCAGGTCGCCGTTATAGCCGTTCTTCAGGTTGACGCCGACCTCAGAGGCGGCTTCCATCTTGAACTTGTCCATGGCTTCACGGGCTTCCGGGATGTTGATGTTGGAAGAATTACGGTTCGTCATGTTTCTGCATCTCCTTACTTGTTTTGGGGAAATCCGTTTTGATTTCCTTCAACCGTAGTTTGACCCGATGCAGGCTTGTTATGAATGGGAATTCGCGGGTCAGCTTCCATGGAATTTTTTGAAACAGCATTTGTGTCGGAAGCAGCACTTCCCTGCTCACGATCTCCGGTGAACTGACAGACGGCGCAAAACTCGGCGGCGGCATCTCCGCTTCGTACCCCATGCTGCTTGCGGGCAGCACGCAGGATTACAGCGCGTATTTCACCCCGGATGATCCGGACGCTTTCGTACTCTTCTCCGGCAGTGCGCTGACTCTATGCGCAAAGCCTTCGGCCACGCTTGAGGGCGACACGCTGACCGTCTCGACCAGCATCAATCACAAACCCGATGCGTTTGTACTGTTTGTGGCAGAGTATGACGCGGACGGCCGGCTGCTTGCCGTGCACAGTGAGAATATCACGCCCGAATCCGGCACATATACCTTCAAGGTGCAGCTTGGCGCGAAAATCAAATGCTTCCTGCTGCGCACCGACACCTACGCTCCGCTGTTCGGGACATTCTCACCCAACGCATAACACCATAAAAACCCGGCGGATGGGTGTTCCATCCGCCGGGCTTTTGTGTGCACCTTATACGCCGCTGGCGCCGTAGTTGGACAGAACGCGGGCAGATGGGTCTTTCACATCGCAGCCCTTCCATGCTTTGTTCGGCATCCAGAAATCCTTGACCATTTTGGCCTGACCGGGATAGTATTTTTCAAAAATATCGCGGTACAGGAGACTTTCTTTTGTAAACGGCTTTGCAAATTCGTATTTCGCACAGCCCTCCGCAAACGCTTCGTCCGAATAGAGGCTTTCGGCATAGTCCTTCAGATCATCGACCATCGAATGGCCGACGGCGTCGGAGAAAGCCGCCTTCTGCCGCCAGAGGATATCGTCGGGCAGGATATGATCGTCCGCAAATGCCTTGCGCAGCAGATATTTTCCCATATCATAGGTGTTCATTTTCAGTTCTGGGCGGATGGACATGACATATCGGACGAAATCCAGATCGCCGAACGGCACTCTTGCTTCGAGCGAGTTGACAGAAATGCAGCGGTCTGCGCGCAGGACATCGTACATATACAGTTCATCGACACGCTTCTTCGCCTCCTGCTGGAACGCTTCGGCACTGGGGGCAAAGTCTGTGTACTTATAGCCGAACAGTTCATCGGAAATTTCGCCGGTCATCAGGACACGCACGTCCGTCTGCTCATGGATGGCCTTGCAGCACAGGTACATGCCCATACTGGCGCGGATGGTCGTGATGTCATACGTTCCGAGCAGTGCGATGACCTCTTCGAGGGAATCGAGCACCTGCTGCCGCGTCATGGTGACCTCGGTATGCTCCGCGCCGATGAAATCAGCGGTTTCCTTCGCGTATTTCAGGTCGATGGGGTCTAAATCCATACCGATGGCGAATGTGCGGATCTTTTTGCCGAGAAGCTTGGCCGAGATTGCGCAGACGAGACTGGAATCAAGGCCGCCGGAGAGCAGAAATCCGAGTGGTGCGTCCGCGTCAAGCCGCTTTTCCACGGCGGAAATCAGCTTTTCGCGGATTTTCTTCGTGACGGTGTCAAGATCGTCATCCGAATAACGTGTAACGGTGGTCAGATCAGCGTAGCGGACGAATTTGCCGTCCTTATAATAGTGCCCCGGCAGGAACGGGAAGACGTGCGCGCAGAGGCCGACGAGATTCTTCGCTTCACTGGCGAAGATGATAGAGCCGTCGGCAAGATAGCCGTAAAACAGCGGGCGGATGCCGATGGGGTCGCGCGCAGCGACAAGGGAATCGGACGCGGAATCATAGATAATCATGGCAAATTCCGCATCAAGCCCGGCAAACATGTCGGTGCCGTATTCCTGCCACAAGGGGAGAATGATCTCGCAGTCGGAATCGGATGCAAACACATAGCCCTTGGCCTCGAGTGCCTTTTTGACCGGGCGGAAGCCGTACAGTTCACCGTTGCACACGGCCATATCACCGCCGCGATGGAACGGCTGCATGCCCTCGGGATGCAGACCCATGATGGCCAGCCTATGGAAGCCCAGCATGCCGCTGCCTGCGGGTTCGAGCCGCGTATCGTCCGGGCCGCGGGATTTCGTTTTTTCAAAATACGGGAGAACCTGTTCCTTTTTGAGACTGGGGGACGTAAAACCAAGAATTGCGCACATAAAAAGCACCTCCGAATCATTTGCGCAGCATTGCCTAAAATAAATTTTAGGACGAATTGCTGCCGATCCGCGGTGCCACCTAACTTACTGGAATACCCAGTCTCTTTTCCGGGACTCTGACAAGCCCCTGCGCTTTAACGCCGCGCTGCGCGTCTTCCCTACTGTGGTCTTTTCCGGTTCAGGTTGCTGCTAAGAAGTGTTCGTTCACGAAGGCGTTGGCGCCGGGATCCCAGCATCCCCGGCTCTCTGTGGCCATGTCCCGCGTTACTTTTCTTCCTCATTGCATTTGGCGATATTCTTTTATTGAGTGAAGCTTTAAATGATAAAGCAATTTTACACCCGGCGGCCTGTTTCGTCAAGCGTGCAGGTTTGACAAACTATATGCCCGCCGGATTTTCATTTTTGTACAGTTTGAATTTTCGCAATACGTGCGGCAAATTCCGTGATCCGTGCGTCGATCCCGTCCGCAGTCCGGACGGAGCCAGGGTCGTGCGCCGTCTGCATGAGGCAGAATTTCGGCGGCAGGATGGCCGTTTTGTTCAGGCACATCGCGCCCAGCAGCTGCCGCGCAACGATATCGCTGCCGGAATAACCGGAAACAACAATGCCATACAGATATTTCTGATACAGATCCTGCTTGACAAGCAGATTGGTCAAGCGGTTGAACAGCGCCATGATATTGGCACTGACTGCGTCATTATAATTCGGGCGCAGGAACAGCATCGCGTCGCAGGCGCTGATGGCGGGCAATACCTCATCGGAGATGCTTCCGCCGTAGAAGCATCGGCTCTGCGCGGCAAAGTGCAGGCAGGCTTCATAGGAGCAGCCCCGGCAGTCATGGATGGAGCCGTTTTGCAGAGAGATGGTCTTTGTCTCGAACGTGGCCGGCAGATGCGCGAGCACCTGCTTGCCGAGCCAGACCGTATTGGAGCGCATGTTGTCCGACGCGTGGAGCATGAGAAGCTTTGGCCGGTCAAAGCTTGGCAGTTCAAATTGCATAAGCCGCTGCGCCAGCTGCGCCAGCTGATGCGCATAGGTCTGCTCCCAACTTAAGTGCAGGAGCCCTGCTTGGATATGCTGGTTATAAAGAGAGCCTGTCCCCTCAACGAGCGGCTTGCCAGGGAACGCACAGCCCGCCAGATTTGCCGCAAGAACCAGTTCCCGCGCAGCCTGCTTCGTATAAAGTTCCCCCGCCCCATCGATAATTACGCCGCCGAGGCAGCCGTTCAGGCAATCCGGATACTTCCGGAACGTCCGCAGCAGGCCAAAAAACGTCTCATCCGGACCGTATTCGTCCAGCGCGGCTGCAAAAAGCAGCCGACGCCCCGCCGCCGAGGCGATCTGCTCCGGCGAAAGTTCTTTCACACGGATTCCAGCCAGCGCCTGCGGCAGCAGGCGCTCCAGCCGCGCACTGCGGCCAATACGCACCAACGTCAGTTCCTGTTCCATGTCAGTATCTGAACGCCTCCAATGCGGCATGTGTTTTTTGTAATTCCCCCAGAAGCGCGGGGGCAATCTTCTCCCGAACAAGGCTGACGCCGAACGGCGTCATGCGGCTGCGGCAGCCAAAATATGCGCCGCCGAGCGGAACCGCACCAAAGTGCTCCTGTCCGCGCACGAGCCGCAGAATGCTCACCGCGGCGGAGGACAGTGCAGGCGCCAGATATGGCTTGAAGCCAAGTTCCCGCACGCGCAGGTTTGCTGTGCGGGTCTTTTCGGTCAACTCCGCGGAGAGGGTCGCATCGTAGTCCGGGCCGCAGCTGTTTGCACAGATAAGTCCCTGTCCGTGCGGTCCATAAACACGCAGCGTTTCCTCGCTTACGCCCAACTGCCGCGCGTAATACGCGCAGCGCGCAGCCATTACGCCGAGGCCGAAGCCCTGTACCTGCTCGGGAAGCAGCCCGGAAAAATCATACTCCCCTGCCTCATTCTGATTACTTTGCAGGAAAACAGAACGGGAAAGATGATCGACCGGGTCGGATATCTGGCAGAACAGGCCGGTAAAACCGACGCTTCGCGCCATACGGGCATACGCGCCCACCATGGTCCGGTTGGCCTCGTACTGCGCCATGCGTACGTCCTGCACAGTCGTATCCAGTCTGGGCACGCCGCGCGAGGCCGTAAACGCAAACAAGTCGCAGACAAACAGGTCTTTTTCCTCGCATATCACGACCTTCGGCAGCGGCTGGCCGTCCGGCGAAAGCACCTGGTTCAGTTCCAGTTCATAGCGGGCACACTGGGCCTTGTTGGGGTCAAAGATCTGGATTTTAGAAAACTCATGTCCCAGCAGCTTCAGCGCCAGCAGCGCCGTGCCGCCTACGTCGCCAAGGCCAACGAGTGTCAGGACAAGACCGGTTTTTTTCTGCCTTTGCCACGTCTCCAGCACAGCGAATGCGTTTTGGAAACGAACATTCAGAACCCCCGCCCCATGCACACGCACAAAATCGGCCAGTTCACCGAAGGCCGGACTGCACGGTGTCAGGCAGCGGACTGTCTCAAGCTCGGAAAGTTCATCCAGATCATGGATATAAAATAATCCGCGCGATTGCAGCGGGTCGCGCCGCACGAGAAACACCAGCGGTGCGAACACAGCGCCGCACGGCTGCGCATCCCGCGGAAAGAGCGCTTCGTCATCTGCACCGAGACAGAATGAACGCCATTGCTTCAGAACCATTTAATAAATCAACTCCCGCTTCGGTATCTGAATAAAGCTTGGATAGTGTGGGGACAGTACCTTGCTCTGCTCCCTACCAACTGCATCCGTTTTCCCGGTTTATTTTCCCTTCCAATACTGTGCGCCCCAGTGCTCGAAATCCCACTCGGGACTGTAGTCATTGCATTCGTAATCGACATAATAAAGCCGGTCAACGGACAGAACGAAGTTATTCGGATAATAATCAATATTCAGCTTTGCAGGATACAGGCGGGCGCACATGGCTTTCAGCTGCCGGAGACAGAAGCCCGGAAGCCGGTTTTCCGCGATCAACTCCGCGGCTGTGGAACCCGGGATATATTCCTTGAGAATCCGTTCGTTTTCTACGTCAACATCCAACAGGCGTGGCATGGGGATTCCAACGGCCAAAAGACGCGCATAGTCATACTGCTCTGCGGCAAGCTTGTCTCCAAACTGATAATACTCACACGGTTCGTGGTGGATCTGCTTGACGACGTATTCACCGTGCTCGTCCGCAGCAAGGTAGGAATAGCCGCCCTTTCCCTTGCCGAGCAGCCGCCGGATGGAAAACACTCTGCCGTTGACTGTAATCTGATCTTCCATGTTCCTTGCCTCCATATGCCCAAGCATAGCAGACTCGTGCAGCGTTTGTCCAGCAGAAATCTGTTCCACTGGAAATACTGGCAGATTGAATAAAATATCGTTTAGATTTCATTCATCTTTCACAAGTTCTTCTTGCATTTTGCTTGGAAGTGCGTATAATGATGTGTGCAAAAAAGTAGAAATGAAGGAATTTGAAAATGCGCACGCTGTTATCATTATCTATTGCCATTCTCGCGGGCCTTCTGATGACCCGCGTTGCAAAGCCCCTGAAGCTGCCGTCTGTGACGGCGTATCTGGTCGCAGGTGTTCTGATTGGACCGT
>ERZ1026933.33-NODE-33-length-27928-cov-6.583863_pt1 | contig 27928 bp, 26 predicted proteins | sample MGYA00519252_ERZ1026933 | MGnify/ENA primary metagenome ERZ1026933 (study PRJEB26926, sample SAMN06164828) | human gut metagenome | biome: ENVO:00009003; feature: ENVO:2100002; material: ENVO:00002003 | host: Homo sapiens | place: USA | collected 2012 ... | reverse complement strand
GGCTCGGAGATGTGTATAAGAGACAGTCCATGCTCAGCGCCCCTGACTGGCTCAACTTTTTTAGCTGCTGGGACTGGGAAAGCGAGGGCGTGCAATCCTCGCTTTCCATGGTCTCCAGCAAATCCCGCTGCTGAGATTCCGTCAGATAGGAAAGCTCTACGGCGGGGGTCAGAGCAATTTTCTGTTCATCCACCATCTGCAAAATCTCCGGGATGAGATATGCGATTTCCATATTGCTTACCTCCTTTTTTGTGTAAACCCATTGTACAGAAAATTCACCCAATCCGCGAATGTGCGAAGAAGTCTTGCGTAGAAACATGGATCTGTAATCCCATATTTGTCCTCGACGCCCTGAGATACGGGAAGTCACCAGACGGCAGCCTGCTGTGCTGCTCCATAGGAATCTAACCTCCCCGCCTTCCTTATGGCCGGGCCGCGAGTTACGGAAGTATCATTATCCCTGTGCAGGTTCGTCGCTGTGCCGGTTGCAATCCGACATTTGGGGGCTGACATGAATCGCTGTTCCTTTTCGGGAAGTCTCGGCGTGCAGCCCGCATAGCTCCTTGCACGGTAATGTATCTGGTGAATGATATTCAGTTTTCAAAATTCGGGTTATGGGTTTTCCTTACTTGCGTATTGTATCGATTTCAAAGGGCTTCCAACAGGGACGGGTTGTGCTACTTTGCTGACACAAATAGTGCCAGTTCCGCCTGCCGGGTGGTAACGGACTGCATGATTGGCGCAAAACAGATCACGGCTGTTCCTTTTCGGGAAGTCTTGGCGTGCCGCCCGCATAGCTTCTTGCGCGGGAATGTGTCTGGTGAATGGTATGCAGTTTCCAAGATTTCGGTTATAAGCTTTTCCTATTTGCATATTGTACCGATTCCAAGGGGCTTCCAACAGGGACTGGTTGTGCCACTTTTGCTGCATAACTAGCACAAATAGTGCTAGTTCCGTCTGCTGGGTGGTAACGGACTGGACAATCAGAGCGTTCGCTCTGGCTGCTATTATTCTAAAGGAAATGGATTTCGTTTTTTAGGAACTAACTCGTCACATTATGGTAGCGGTTGATCACATTTGCGTTTTTTCGCCAGCGCAGTCAGCTGCGAGGCGATGTCCGGAAGCTCTGTATTTTCACAAAGGCGCTGCAAGCCATGGCAGGTTTCCTGTTTTCTGCATCGTGCAAACGAACCTTGTAAACGCACAGGGGGAAAGCTGGACTGGGGAAATGGATGATAGGAACCGTCGGGTAGAAACACATTGAAAAAATGCCGGGGTGTCGTGTTTCACGACACCCCGGCATCTCTTCACAGATAACCGGTCAAGCGGCTTCTGTACAGCATTCCGTACGGTTTGCTCTGCCTCCGGTTGACCCTGTAAATCTTCCGAATTCTATTCATTGGATGATCCTTAACGCCAGAAGGGTGTCGCGAAACGCGACACCCTTTCGAGATTGGATAAAATCCCGCACGACTGATCACCGTGCGGAATACAAATAATCTCATCTTTATTCTCGCACACATTTATTTAACAAATGTGTGTGAATTTTTGTTGCAGTTTTGTCACCTGGTGGATATAATAAAATGAAGACACACAAAAGCAGCATGTGTGAGCGAATTTTATTTTGAAAGCAGGTGATTGCGTGGATCTTCGTGCTGCCGCAAGGGATGTGATCGAGAGCAAAGGCGGTATCGCCAAATCCGCTGATTTTGTAGCGGCAGGAATCCGTGCAGTCGATGTTGTCAGCCTGTGCAATGCCGGTTACCTGGATCGTGTCCGGCATGGCTACTATCAAATGGCTGAGCAGAATGAAGCCACAGAGGAGCAGATGCTGGTGACACTGATTCCCCAAGGCATTGTATGCGTGGAATCTGCGCTATTCTATTACGGATACAGTGACTTTGCCCCGCGCAAGTGGTCTGTTGCCGTTCCACGAACGATATCCAGAACGAAGCTGGATGTGGATGCTCTTCCCCTGCAAACCTATTTTGTTCAGCAGGATCTGTATGAGCTTGGAAAAACCACCGGGGACTTCCATGGTGTTACGCTGCCTGTATATGACAGGGAGCGTACAATCTGCGATTGCTTCAAGTATCGTTCCCGACTGGATACAGAACTGTTTTCCAAGGCACTGAATGCCTATGCAAACGATCCCCAAAAGAACCTGAGCAATCTTTCCATATACGCAAAGAAGCTGCGCGTCTATAAAAAAGTAATCGAACTGATGGAGGTGCTTCTCAATGGCTGATATGGCAGCGTCCGTACTGGCAAGACTGAAAAATAACGCCGCTGCAAGCGGAAGAAGTCACCAACTGTGCCTGCAGCTTTTTTGCCAGGAAGAATTCCTGCGCCGTCTGGAAAAGTCCAGATATGCTGAGAATTTCGTCCTGAAAGGCGGGCTGTTCGTGTATGCGGTCACGGATTTTGACAGTCGTGTGACCATCGATGTGGACTTCCTGCTTCGCAGGATTCCCAATACCCCGGAGCAGGTAAAAGCGGTACTTGAGGAGATTATTTCCGTTCCCAGCGAAAATGATTTTGTGACTTTCGAGATCAAAAGTGTCGCGCCGATTGCCGTGACCAAGAAGTATGCCGGTGTGGGCGCAACGGTGGTGGCCAAAATCAAAAATACCCGAACACCCTTCGGCATTGATTTTGGCATTGGTGATGTCATCGTTCCAAAACAGGAAAAACGGAAGATCCCCACCCAGCTGGAAGGCTTTGATGCTCCTGTGGTCAATACATACTCCCTGGAGACTACCATTGCGGAAAAGCTGGACGCGATCCTGAATCTGATGGAGTTCTCCAGCCGCATGAAGGATTACTACGATATTTATTATCTTGCCAATAAGTTTGATTTTGACGGAGCAGTGCTGACAGAGGCGTTGAGAAAGACCTTTGTCAATCGCAGCCATGCCTTCACAGTAGCACAATTTGAGCAGATTGTCGCATTCGATGCTGATGAAGCCATGCAGAAGAAGTGGCGTGCATTCTGCCGGAAAGTCGATATCAAAACCGATGATTACAGCACCGTACTGTACACAATTCGTGTTTTCCTTACCAAGCCTTTTACAGCGGCTGTAGAAGGCAGCTCCTTTGACGAGAAATGGTCTGCGTCTGCTGGCGAGTGGTTTTCGAGTAGGTAGTGCAGGAAAAAATGTTCTTCGCGATAACAAAGGATTCTTTGAAATGTTATGGAGGGAAATTCAATGAGAAAAAGCTTTGGTGCAAAGGCAATCTGTTACCCCATGCCGGTATTTATTATCGGCACCTACAACGTGGATGGCACTCCCAACGCCATGAACGCGGCCTGGGGCGGCATCAGCGAGGAAAAAGAAATCACCATCTGTGTAGATTCGGGTCATAAGACTGCCGAGAACCTGATGAGTCGCAAGGCGTTCACGGTGTCCATGGCAACTGCCAACCATGTGGCAGCTTGTGACTATGTGGGTCTCGTGTCCGGGAACAAGGAGCCTGACAAGTTCGCCAAGGCCGGTTTCCACGCAACGAAGTCCGAATTCGTGGACGCGCCCCTCATCGACGAACTGCCCATGGCGCTGGAGTGCGAGGCTGTTTCCTACGATCCCGAAACCTGCCGCCTGGTAGGGCGGATCGTCAATGTGTCTGCTGACGAATCCGTGCTGGGGCAGAACGGCAAGGTGGATGTGGGTAAGCTCCGTCCCATCACCTTTGACACCATGAACAATCAGTATTTGGTTCTGGGCGAAAAGGTCGGACAGGCGTTCCACGATGGCGTGCAACTCAAGTAAGCAGCAGAAGCCCGGGTGTGAACCCGGGCTTCATTCTACCTTTTCAAGCAAATCTTCCATATCACAGCACAGTGTACGGGCAAGCATCCAAACCTGATGTTTGGTCAACACTTTCATTTGGCCAGTTCTTCATACACATGCTTATTGCGCTGCATCAGCTTACTGGATGCAGCCAGGACATCATCATCCAATACAGCCTGTATGGAATCAGCCTGATTGGTGAGGGAATTGGGAAAAACGGTGTTTTTATCGATACACATGCAGTAAGCCTCCTTCCTCAAAAAGCATAATCAAATTTTAGGATAAAATCAACCTGGATTTCTGTTTTTGGGGATGTCCATTCATAGCTAGATGTTTTCATGCTCCAATATTGAGCAAACAAAGGATAGAATAAATAGAGCACTTGTTCAATTTTGCCCTAGACAAAAAATACGTTGACAATTTGAGAGGAATGGTGTATACTGCAAATAAAGCCCAGAAGGGCATGATATTTGAAAACGGTATGTTAAATTTTGCTCTAGACATGGAGAACTGCGAATGAAATTAGGAGATATGGCCCTGGTTCGGAGTGGACTGGTTCTTGGGAGAAAACAGGCACGAGAAAAAACGGAATACCGCTACCCTCTGCTAAATCTAAAAAGCATTCATCCCAGCGGATACATTGACACGTCTCTTTGCGAACCATTTGATTCTGTTGAACCATTGAATCCGGAATATTTGACACATACCGGCGACGTGGTAATCCGGTTGACTGCTCCGTATACAGCTGTGCTGATTACAGAGCAGCTGGAAGGCTATGTAATCCCGTCGAGTTTTGTTGTCGTTCGAACAAACAAAAGCTTGCTGCTCCCGGAGTACCTGGTCTGGTTAATCAATTCGCAATCGATCAAGAGGCATATTTCCGAGAGCGTAGTAAGTACCATACTTGGCGCAGTGAAACCTCGCTATTTTGCGGATTATGAGGTAGACCAGCTCCCGCTTTCACACCAAAGGGTTTTGGCAGAACTGAATGGGCTTGCCCATCGGGAAACCCTGCTTTTGACGGAACTGGCAGCCGAAAAAGAAAAGTATTACGATTTATTGATTAACCAAGTATTTACTGACATGAAGAGAGGTAACTGAAATGACAACGCGTACGGATATTGAAAGAGTCCTCTGGAAGGCCTGTGACAGCTTCCGGGGAAAGATCGACAGCTCCCGTTATAAAGACTACATCCTGTCTATGCTTTTTGTGAAATACCTGAGTGATGTCACTAAGGAAAAACGAGAAAACTACATGGTTCAGTATAACGGTGATGAACGCCGTGTGGAGCGAGCCATGAGCCGGGAACGGTTTTCGATTGATAAAGAATCTACATTTGATTTCCTTTACAGTGAGCGTAATAACAATGAAATCGGTCAGAAGATTAACGTAGCCTTGTCTCACATTGAAGAACACAACAGCGGAAAGCTCCGCAATGTTTTCCGAGCCATTGACTTCAATTCTCAGGTAGATTTTGGTGATGTTAAGGAGAAAAATGCGACCCTCCGCAACTTGCTGGAAGATTTTCACGACTTGGATCTCCGTCCCAGGCAGTTGGGGTCTGCGGATATCATCGGCGATGCCTATGAATATATGATTGCCAACTTTGCTTCCGATGCTGGCAAAAAGGGCGGTGAGTTCTTCACCCCGAGTCAGGTTTCTGAACTGGTTGCTTCTCTGGTGAAGCCCCAGGAGAATGACCGCATTTATGATCCGACCTGCGGCAGCGGCGGCCTGCTGCTGAAGGCTTACAAGAAAGTGCCCAGCGGCAAGGTGGCGATTTACGGCCAGGAACTAAATGCCCAGACCTGGGCACTGTGTACCATGAACATGTTCCTGCACGGTGTTGATGATGCCCGGATTTGGCAGGGCGATACTTTGTCCAACCCCCAGAATCTTGAGGACGATCAGCTGATGCGTTTCCAGGTGGTGGTAGCAAATCCTCCATTCAGCCTGGATAAATGGGACAGTGGATTTCTCGCAAACACCGGTTTGGATGCCAAGGGCAAAAAGCAGGAGAAGATGACTGCGTCGATGGATGCCTATAAGCGCTTTGACATTGGCGTCCCTCCCAGTTCCAAGGGTGACTATGCCTTTGTGCTGCATATGCTGAAGAGTCTGGACGGTAACAACGGCAGAATGGCAGTGGTACTGCCCCATGGTGTCCTGTTCCGCGGTGCCAGTGAGGGAAAGATTCGCAGGGCGCTGGTGGACAGCAACCTGTTGGATGCGGTCATCGGCCTGCCCGCGAATCTGTTCTATGGTACGGGTATCCCTGCCTGCATTCTTGTGTTCCGCACCGGACGTACCCGTGATGATGTTCTGTTCATCGATGCATCCGGTGAGGGAAATTTTGAAAAAGGAAAGAATCAGAATATTCTTCGCCCCTGCGATATCAAGAAGATTGTGGAGACCTACGAAGCCCGGGAGAATGTGGAGAAATACAGCTACCGGGCATCCCGTAAGGAGATTGCGGACAATGATTATAACCTGAATATCCCCCGGTATGTGGACACCTTTGAGGAGGAAGAACTGGTGGATATCGACGAGGTGAAGCAGAACATTGCCAATATTGAGGCTGAACTGGCACAGGTGCAGGCACAGATGGCAAAGTATTTGGAGGAATTGGGCCTATGAGCAAGAAGAAGGAAATCTCTATTCGCTCCGGCGCAGCAGAATACTTGACCTTTGTAGCAGCAACCGGGGAACAGGCCAACAGCATCGAAATGCGCTATCATGGCGAAAACCTATGCAGAGACGGAGTTTGAGAAGTACCGGATCATTCAGGATCGGCTGTATGAGAGTGATTTTGACCGGTTTTTGCAGCTTCAAGAGGAAGTTAAGTAAGGTTGAATTACAATTCTGCATACAAAGGGAGGAGGATGTTTATGAAAGACTATATGAGAAATTATCGGATGTACGGAATTGCCTATGAGAACAGTAAATCCGTGCCTAGTCACGCGTTGGTATGCGGGTATTGCGGACAGACTGTTGCTCCAAACACTGGATATTGTTTGAACAGTCGGTCATTAAAAGAAGACATTGGATATATCTACAGGTGCCCGCATTGTGAAAACCCCATTGTCTATTTTCTGAAGACGAATGAAACTATTCCAGGTGCAATTTATGGACGTGAAGTAACGAATCTGCCGGAGAATATTAAGACACTCTACAGCGAGTGCCGTACCTGTTATGCAAATGGATGTTATACATCTGCACAGATGATTGCAAGGACCTTGCTGATGCATATTGCAGTGGAACAGGGAGCTGAAGAAGGCTGGTCCTTTGCACGATATGTGACATATCTGGATGATAACGGATATATCCCTCCAAACGGAAAAAAGTGGGTTGATTACATTCGTACCTCTGGTAATATGGCAAATCATGAAATTGTAATCAAGGAGAAAGAAGAAACAGAAAAGATCATCACTTTCCTTTCAACTCTTCTGCTGGTAATCTATGAACTGCCCAATTCACTGGAGGAGTAAGAATGACACCAGAAGTAAAAGATAGAATAGCCCAAATCCAGCACGGAATCGTGCCGGAAGGTTATAGGAAGACCAAGGCTGGCATTGTGCCTGAGGACTGGTCTGAGTATGCAATTGCCGATTGCCTGGAGCGTGTGGAACGCCCCGTTGAGGTAAAGGCAGACGAAATGTATACACAGATTGGCATTCGGTCTCATGGCAAGGGGCTGTTTTATAAGGAACCTGTGCGTGGAAAAGAACTGGGAAATAAAGCCGTCTTTTGGATTGAACCGGATTGTTTTGTACTGAATATTGTCTTTGCATGGGAGCAAGCGATTGGGGAAACGACTCAGGCCGAGGTGGGAATGATCGGTTCGCATCGCTTTCCAATGTATCGTCCTGTAGATGGGAAAATTGATATTGATTATCTGATTTCTTACCTGATGACCAAGCGAGGCAAAGATATTCTGGAAGCGGCTTCTCCCGGTGGAGCCGGGCGAAACAGAACACTGGGTCAAGATCGGTTTATGAATAGCAAAATCGTTCTTCCTACACCTGCTGAGCAGAAAAAGATTGCCGAAATCCTCACTACGCAGGATAAGGTCATCGAGTTGAAAGAAAAGCTCCTTGCCGAAAAGCAGCGGCAGAAAAAGTACCTGATGCAGCAGCTTTTGACTGAAAAAAAGCGTTTGACTGGCTTTGATGGTGAATGGAAAAGAAATAAACTCGGGGATTTGTTTGCAGAACGAACTGAAACCAAATGCGAGCATTTGGAATTATTGGCTATTACAGGTGTACGAGGTGTTATTCCCCGCTCGCAGCTGGACTTGAAGGACAATTCCAGTGAAGATAAGTCGAAGTACCTGCGAATTTGTGATGGTGATATTTGATATAACACTATGCGCATGTGGCAAGGTGTGTCGGCCTATTCAGACTACGAAGGGATAGTAAGCCCTGCATACACTATTTTGAAGCCCAAAGGTGGGGTAAATGCAAAGTTCTTTGCCTATTTGTTTAAGATGCCGGAAGTTGTGTTTCTATTTTATCGCTTTTCCCAGGGATTGGTTGACGATACGCGAAATTTGAAATACCAGAATTTCAAAAGAATAAGCGTCAGCTACCCTGCCAGCGCGGAAGAACAGACTGCAATTGTTTCAATTCTTGAGACAGCGGACAAGGAAATTGATTTGCTTACGCAGGAGATCGAACAGGAAAAACAAAAGAAAAAGGCTCTGATGCAGCTGTTGCTGACAGGAATTGCGAGGGTGTAGGGTATGAAGAAAAAGGCAAAAGACTTCCTGATGAATCCGTGGACGATAGCTATAGGAAGTGGCCTTCTGCTGCTAATCGTAACAATTGTCATTGATGTCGTGTCAGCACTTACAATTCTCAGCACGATAAAAAAGATCTTCGCTGTAATTCTGAATGGGATACTGTCATTCTTGAACTTCCGTCTAAAAGTATGGTGGGTATTGCTTGGAGTAGTGTTCATCGTTTTTGTGCTGTATTTGATTAGCGAATACTGTGATAATAAGCAGAAGGCAACAAGTGAACCGAAGTTTGTGGAGTATACCAAGGATTATATTCTCGGTTTCTACTGGAAATGGACATGGGACAGAAGATATGATGGCAAGTATGACATTGAAAATCTTCACCCTGTCTGTAGTAAATGTGATACGCCTTTGACAAGCAGTGATATCTCGTATGGAAAGTTGAAATGCCTTCGCTGTAACGAGGAGTACTGGCAACATTTGCCAAGTGAACAAAACATAAAGCTTATGATTACTGATAATGTTAGGAGAAAGTATTTCCCAAATGAGTAAGCGAGGCGGGTCTATCCCGCCCCGCTATTCGTGCTTTTTGAAATAAGACCGAAAGGAGGCTGAACCATGGACCAAAACGCTTATCTGGAAGTGAATGCCAGCCAGAAACCGGCTATTGCGCTTCTCCAGTCCATGGGATACACCTATATTTCCCCCGAGGACTGTGAAAAGCAGCGGGGCAGCCGCTACCATGTGCTCCTGAAAGACATCCTCCGGGGACAGCTGCGCAGGCTGAACCGCTACAGCTATGCCGGCGCGGAAAACGAGTTCTCTGCCGCAAACATCGAGCGGGCCATGGAGGAACTGGACGAACCTTTAACCGATGGTCTGGTGCGCACCAGCGAAAAGATCTATGACGCTCTGCTGCTGGGCAAAAGCTACCCGGAAACTGTGGGCGGCGGAAAGTCCCTCAGCTTCAATCTGAAATACATCGACTGGGAGCATCCGGAGAACAACCTGTTCCATGTGACGGAAGAATTCGCTGTAGAAAGCCAGGATAAGCTTCACAATGCCCGTCCGGACATTGTTCTGTTTATCAACGGCATTCCTTTCGCGGTGATCGAGTGCAAGGCACCCTATATTTCCGTGGAGCAGGCCGTGGAGCAGATGATTCGCAACCAACAGGCAGACTATATCCCCCAGCTTTTCAAGTATGCCCAAATCGTCATGGCAACCAACAAAAACGTCGTGAAATACGCCACAGCAGGCACCCCAAAGAAGTTCTGGAGCGTATGGAAAGAGCAGGATACGGAATTCCTTGATTCCAGATTGGCACAGCTGGTGGCAGACAGAGCCCCTACCGAACAGGATCGTAATATGATTTCCTTGTTTGGCCGGGAGCGCTTGATGGAGCTGTCTCGCTATTTTGTTCTGTTTGATGCCAACGTAAAGAAAATCTGCCGGTATCAGCAGTATTTTGCCATTCGGGAGATCATCAAAACCATCGCGCAGCGAGACAGCAAAGGGAACCGCCAGAGCGGCGTGATTTGGCACACTCAGGGCAGCGGCAAGAGTCTGACTATGGTGATGCTGGCCAAATACATTCTGATGGAGCTTGCAGCCTGTAATCCCCGTGTGGTCATTGTAACAGACCGAAAAGAGCTGGATGGTCAGATTGCAGCAACCTTTGCCCATACCCGACTGAATCCTGCCCGGGCAACCAGCGGACGGCATCTGGTGGAACTGGTGACCAACGGCAAAGCAGATGTGATTACTACCATTATCAATAAATTCAACACCGCAGAACGTTTGGAAGCGAAAAACAATTCCAGAGACGTGTTCGTTCTCATTGACGAAAGTCACCGCTCCAACTACGGCTCCATGGCTGCCAAAATGCGCACAGTATTTCCTAACGCCTGCTATATTGGCTTCACAGGAACACCGCTGATGAAGCGCGAAAAGAATACCCTGACCAAATTTGGTAAGCTCATCCACAAGTACACGATTCAGGACGGGGTGGAAGATGGCGCGATTGTTCCTCTGATTTACGAGGGACGGTTTGTGGAGCAGAAGGTGGATGAAGAAAATATTGATATGTGGTTCCAACAGACCACAAAACGGCTGACCGATCCCCAGAAGGAGGATCTGCGCCGGAAATGGAGCAGTATCCGCCGATTGACTTCTACAGATGCCAGAATCAAACGCATTGCATTGGATATTAATAACCATTTCCTCCTCGGCTTCAAGGATACCGGCTTCAAGGCCATGCTGGCCACCAACTATAAGCGGGATGCCATTCGTTATCTGAAGTGCTTTGAACAGTTTGGTGATCTGAATTGTGCGGTCGTCATTTCTCCTCCGGATATGCGGGAAAGTGTGGATGATGTAGATGAAGGCACCGATAATATGGTTATCGAATACTGGGAAAAGATGATGAAGCAGTATGGAGATGCCGATACCTACGAAGAAGCCATGAAAAACAAATTCTGCGACGGAGAGATTGACATCCTCATTGTGTGCAGCAAGCTTCTAACTGGTTTTGACGCTCCTGTTTGTCAGGTACTTTATATCGATAAGGAGCTCAAAGAGCATGGCCTGCTGCAGGCGATTGCCAGAACCAACCGGCTCCACGATGGTAAAGAGTATGGCCTTATTGTGGACTATCGCGGCCTGATTCAGAAATTGGATGCCGCCATGGATATGTACAGCGGTGCCGGACTGGAAAACTTTGAAGGCAGAGACCTGAGGGGCGTTGTCATCGATGTGCTGGAAGCACTGGGGCAGTTGAGAACGGCATATACCAATCTTATAGACCTGTTCGCAGATGTTAAGGATTTGAGCGACACGGAAGCGGTAGAGGTTTCTCTGGCTGACGAAAAGAAGCGGGAACAGTTCTACAACTTGCTGTGTGCTTTCGGCAGAGCGCTTGACCTTGTTCTGAATTCTGAGCAGGCCTATGCTGCGCTTCCCGGAGAAGAACGCGAGAAGTACCAGAATTGTTTTTTGTTCTTCTCAAAAGTGCGGCGCAGTGTAAAAATTCGCTATTGTGATGCTATTGACAACAGAGAGTATGAACCGCTGATGCAGAATCTTTTGGATACGCATTTGTCCGTAGCTGGTCTGAAGCAGATTACCAATCCGGTCGATATCCTGAATAAGGATGACTTTGAGCGGGAATTGGAAGAACTGGGTTCTCTGCGGGCGAAAGCGGATGCAATCACCAGCAGACTATCCAAAAGCATCAGCGCAAAGTACGAGGAGAATCCTGCATATTATGATAGCTTCTCCAAGCGGATTAAGGATGCACTGGATCAGTACAAGGAAAAGGTTATCAGCGAAGCGGAATATCTGGCAAAGATGAGGAGCATCATGGAAGATTACCATTCTGGAAAGAGCTCTGTCAGCTATCCGGAACGGATTAAATGCAATATCCACGCACAGGCTTTTTATGGCGTGATAACAGCATTATTTGATGATGCTCAAATAGAGGGAATGACGCCTGATTTTGCAGCCGAGATAGCCGAGGAAATCACGGCCATCATTGCAAAACACAGCCGTGTAGACTGGACCAATAACCAGACAATCCACAATCGGATTTCCCAGGATATCGATGATTTGTTCTATGCGTATGAAAAGAACCGGGGACTGGTATTGTCATTTGATTTGATTGATAAAGTCATTGAGAATGTGAAAACCGTTGCCCTGCGGAGGTTTTAATCATGCCTGAAGATATCACATTGAGGACAATCCAGATAGACGAAAAACCGCTGATATATTCGTTGGAACGGAAGGATGTGAAAAACATAAACCTCCATGTGCGAAAAAACGGAAGTGTATATGTATCTGCCAATATGGCGGTTCCGGCAGAAAAGATAGATGCATTTTTGGTAAGCAAAGCGGAGTTTATCCTGAATGCACAAAAGAAATTTGCGCTGCAGGAACAGTATAAACCACAGCCGAAGCAGTATATCAGCGGTGAGACCTTTTATCTTCAGGGCAGAGCGTTGCGTTTGAAAGTAATACGAGCCAGCAAGGAACAGTTGTATTCTGATGGGGTCCATTTATTCCTTGAGGTCAAAGATCCACAGGATTTTTCAAAAAAAGAGCGAATGGTTATGAGATTCTTTGACCGGGAATGCAAGGAGGTTTTTGGAGAAATTGTTGAGGAACTATACCCTGTGTTCCAGAAATACGGAGTTGCAGTTCCTTCTCTTCGGATTCGAAGCATGGATACACGCTGGGGTTCTTGTTTACCGGACAAAGGCGTCATTACGCTCAACAAACGGCTCCTGGAAGCACCGCGAAACTGCATTGAGTATGTGGTGATGCACGAGTTGTGTCATTTTATCCATCCAAATCATTCCAAACATTTCTACGCGTTTCTTTCCATGCTTATGCCAGACTGGAAGGAGAGAAAAAAAGTGCTGGATGCAAATGACACATATTACTTATGAAGTTGCATGGATTTTATTGCAGTGGAATGAGGTGAAAATATGACTGAGTTTAATAAAGAAAACACCGACGATTGGAAAGAGAAATTACGTTCAGCGTTCATCTCTGCTTTCTCCGGGAATCCACAAGAAAACATTCAAGTTTATACAGAAGTCGGTTATTACTACATGTGTTGTGCACCAAGCTCACTGTATAAATACTACAGTGATAGACAAGAAAAGCTCGAGACTGTAAAGCATAACAAGATGTGGTATTCTGCACCGTGTAATTTTAATGACGTGTTTGATTGCGATATGTCAATGGATGAGGAAGGAATCTTTCAGAGTATATTGCAGATGTATCCTGATAAAAGAGGGATACGTGAGGGAAGTCCCATATGGAGAGACCTTTTGAAAACTTGCCGTCAGCAGATTCGGACTTTTCAGTCAAGCTACGACATATTGAAATCCCGAATGGGGATCTCATGCCTGAGTGAATCGGATGATTCTTTATTAATGTGGGCACATTATGCCAATAATCATTGTGGGATATGTGTGGAATATGAGCTGCTTGAAATCAATAGACAATTAGGTTTTTCACCCGTACCAATTATATACTCCGATGATAGAGTGTGCGTTCATACGCTCGATCCAAATACTCTTGAAAAGGATATCCAAGGGATTTTTATTGAAAGCCTGACGTCAAAATCGCCTGAATGGAGTTACGAAAAAGAATGGCGTATTATCCGGGATGATGGTGCTTGCGGGAACAAATGGGATGCAGAGAAAAAAGGCGCATTACTTGAAATGATTTGCCCCAGCTCAATTATTTTGGGCTGTATGGCAAAACCAGAATTTGAGAAGGCAGTACGAGAACACTGCGAAGAATGCAGAATCAACCTATACAAAATGAAAAAAGACAAGGGGCGGTATCGCTTGGAAAAGGTCCCGGTCATACTGTTTGATGACTAGAGAATCGAGCTATTGGGAATTTGTAATGCGTCAGATATGAGGAATATTTTTCAGGAGGGAAGATACATGTATAGAAGTGAGATTAACATAAAACATTCTAACCGTTCACATCTATATTGGGGTATCGATAAAGCAACCGGAGAAGTAGTTGGTATCGACGACGTCCGTTCCCGTGGCCTGAATTGTAATTGCAAGTGCGCTGCATGTAATGGAGACTTCATTGCGCGAAAGGGCGAGAAGAACAAGCATCATTTTGCACACCAGTCAAACTATGAGTGTGTCTATGCGAATGAACTTGCTATATATCTCTTTGTTAAGATGGTTTTCGCTTCATATCAGACGATTGAAGCTCCTGAGATTCCAGTGAAGATAGGAAGCAGAACAGAGATAGCGAAGAATAATTGGGATGCCCGTGTGGGTGAAGTTTACTATCAATGTGATCCTGAACAGTACCCACCTTTGCTTGTTGCGGAGCTGGACAATACTCCGACACGTATTATTCTATTATTTGGGAAGTACTACACAGAAGATGATATTGTTTTGTTGAAACAGGAAGCTTGCGAAAAAGGGTGGGATTGTCTTTCTATTTCATTCCCCAGGATTACTGAACAAAAATCAATAAATCCAGATCTCATGCGGCTCGGAGTGCAAGGAAATATACAGGGAAAGACCTGGATACATAATGCAAGAGAAGCCCGCTGGCAGCATCGTTTACAGGAAAATGCCGTAACGCCTCCACAAACGATGCCTGCTTCTTGGGGGACTGCTTATGAATGTCCCATTCATAAGCGAGAGCGAGAAGGAAGATACTATGCTCGACCAGAAGACTGTAGTAGGTGTGCATTTAATTATACCTTAGTTCCAAAGTGCAAATGCCTGGCAATGAATGGAATCCAACATCTGCGAGATATCAAGCTCCCCATTGAGCAGCGAATGGAAAGTATTCAAAAAATGCAAAAAGAAAACGATGAGCGGCGTCTATTGATTGCTCAAATGCAAAATGATAGAGAACAGTCATTATGCCGGAATCAGCGTAATAACAAGCAGTACAACCCGACAATGTTTCAAGAGTCTGCTCTATCTGTTGAGGAAAGAAAGTACCTTGGCAAACAAGAGATCCTGAAAAGGATGGAACGTCCTTCTGATGACCCTCTCTTTGATCAGTTTCATGTCAGATGGTTAATGTGTACACGCTGCCACGAAATCAAGCCCAGTGATGAAATGGCCAGTTATGGAGGGAGACACAGCGCCAATATGGGAATTTGCAGAGAGTGCAGTCGAAAACACAGCGGCAGATAAAAGAAATCCCGGTAGTACCCCCAGCCAATATCCTGTCTTGTGCAAAAGTTGTTAGATACCAAATAGTCAAGTGTGTATATTTCCAAACTTTTTTGCAAATTTCATGGGGGATAGTTTATTTTAAGTTCTATCCCCGTGGTTTCAGTTTCTCAACATTTGACTATCGTTATTTTAAGTTAATCACAATATTTACCGGTAAATGCAAACTTTTAGAACCTCAAAAATGCCCTCATAACCCGGAGGTCGTAGGTTCGAGTCCTGTCTCCGCAACCATAAAAAGCAGCCATTTTCTCCAGAAAACGTCCGTTTTTCTAACTTTTTTATGGTTACAAAAGTTACAGGCCCTACGACTTGGGGTTTATTTGGGGTTTACGCCAGTGGTGGACAGTGTTTTTCTAACTTTTGGGCCGAAAATGATTTTTAGGGTAAAACAACACTTTGGGGAGAAAGCTCCGGAAAGTTGCATTCAAAATGGTAAAACACCATTTTCATTATACAATTCTGTGGAATACTCTGAATATTCTCGGCTTTTTGATAGTATATGCGACTAGCATATAGTCGTAGTAATCTGGCGGATCCGACATATGGGGGTATTTTTCATGGGCAGCGAATTGCAGACAATGAACGGTCAGAATAAACTGGCACTTTTGGCGGAGCGTGTATCGGCCTGCCGGAGCAGTGATCTAAGCGTAAGGGACTGGTGTAAGGAAAATGATATCTGCGAGCAGACCTATTACCGGTGGCAGAGAAAGCTGTACGGGATCGTCAAAGTGCAGCAGGAACAGTCTCGTTTTGCTGAGATAACCCCTGCCCGTGTATGTTCCGGTAAAGCAGCAGTTACTGTCCGAATCGCAGGGATAGAGGTAGCTATTCACAGCGGAGCAGATGAGGAAACCGTCGGTATGGTGCTGCGGTTGCTGAAATCATGCTGAACGATTTTAACGGAGCTGACAGGGTGTTTTTAGCCACTGGTTTTACCGATTTGCGCAGAGGAATTGACGGCCTGGCATCTATTGTACAGCAACAGTTTGAACTGGACCCCTTTACCAATACCCTGTTTCTTTTCTGTGGCAAACATCGGGACCGGATCAAGGCGCTGTACTGGGAAGGCGACGGATTTGTGCTGCTTTACAAGCGGCTTGAGTCCGGTTCTTTCCAATGGCCACGGTCTGAAACAGAAGTCAAAGCCCTGACACCTCAGCAATACCGTTAGCTCATGGAGGGGTTAAGCATTGACCAGCCCAAGGCACATAAAGCCGTAAATACTTTGGAAATTATTTGAAAAATGATAAGTTTTTCTGTACTTTCAGGTAGAAATACGGTATAATAATTTCTCCTGCAACTTGCACTTGCAATTTGCGATTTATATTGAAAGGCCGACTTTTGAGAAATGTTTCTGTTATTTTTTGCAGGGTTATGATATAATAAAACGCAAAATATGAAAGCCTATTGTTGTTTTCTGCCTGACAACATTGTTGTCAGTTATTGATGGTTACGACAGAGAATAAAAGTGGAAGGGTGTGGTACAGTGCCCAAAATTTTGCTTGTAGAAGATAATCAGGCCGCCGTTGTAAAAATCAGACAGTTTATAGAAAATATAGATACTGCTCTTGAACTTCTGACTTGCAAGGAGGCTGGTGCGGCTTATATTCTTGCGCAAAAGCAAAAAGTGGATTTGTTCATTCTGGACATTCAATTGAAGGACTATAAGGGAACCAGTCTGGCCGCCCAACTGCGCGGTTTGCCGGAATATAAATACACGCCGATTATTTTTGAAAGTGCTTTGGCTGGAGAAGAACTGTCTGCTTACCGGGAGGTGAAGTGCTACGGATTCTTGATTAAGCCTTATACCGAAGCAGAATTTCGCGCTGTCCTTTGTGATGCTCTGGGACTTTCCGCTCATCTGCATCAGGAGGAAAAACATATTCAGATTGAGCAAAAGCAGTTTATTCTGGACTATCCTGTGTCAGAAATCGTATATGTGGAGGCATTTGGGAAAAAACTTACCATTCATACCCGAAATGCTCTTTCCGGAATGAAGGAAGATGTTATTTCAGGTTATACATTGATTCGCTTTTTACAGCTGATCGATGATCCGAAAGTTGTGCAGTGTCATAAAAGTATTCTGGTCAATACTGCATACATTGATCGAATCGATAAAACAGGAAAAGAAATCATACTGAAAGGCTCTGCGGAAAGGCTGCCGGTGGGCAACAAGTATCAGTCCGCACTCTGGTAATGTCCATGCAGAATACGTTTTTATATTTTCTTTCCATGTTGGTGGAATCAATCGCTCTTTCGTGCTGTATTCTGGCCGTGTTCAGAGATCAAAAGGATTTGAGGAAAAGAGATTTCATTCTTGTTCCTTCAGTTTCTCTTTGTCTGCTCATAGCCAGATCCAGCTATGGTGGGGCATCTCCCGGTTTTCATCTCACGCAGGGCTTTTTCCTGGCTCCGGCAGACAATTTCCCAATCCTGCTGATTCTGCTGATGGGGCTTTTATTGCTGACCAGCACTCTGTTGAATACGCAGGATGGCGGACGCACATTTTGTGGTACAATGGCCGCCTTTTCTCTTTATTTGTTATGCCACTTCTGTGCAGTTATCTTTACGATCTTTTTTAACTTGACAAGCTCCGGTATCGCTGTTGTGAGCAGCGTTGTTACCTTGCTGCTATGTATCTTCGTGGTGTGCCTGCCCTGGTTTCAGGGGCTTCGCAGCGCACTGCGAACAGGCTCCTTTCTGGTGCAGGTACTCTCAATAAATGTTACTTTATTTTTTACGGCTGTCTGTGCGTGCACATCCTTTGACCCGATTCGTTTTATGGCGCATTGGAAGTCCATCGCCTTTTTGCTTCTGCCACTTCTTTTTCTGGACATCGTTTTATGGATGATGAACACCCGACAGGAGGAACAGCGGAAACAAATCAGAATGACGGAGCAGTATGTTCCGATTGTAGAGGAACTGATTTCACAGGTTCGGGCAAGGCAGCATGAATTTAATAACCGAATGATGGCCATCGAGGCAGCTGTTTCTTCGGCAGAAAGCCTGCCAGAAGCACAGGAAGCTGTTGCGTTACTGACAAAGGGGCTTGTGCTGAGCGCGAACGACAGCATGCTGCTGGCCTGTGACAGCAAAATCATTTCCGGTTTTGTTTTCGGGAAGATCAAGCAGGCTGAAATTTCCGGTTTGGACATCCGCCTTCAAATTTCTACCAGTTTTAAGAAGGCAAGCATTCCTGAAACGGTATGGATCGAACTGATTGGAATTCTACTGGATAATGCCTTAGAGGCATCCAAACAGGGAGATACCATTTATCTTGAAAGCTGCCAGGCGGAAAATGTTACGGAGCTTTGGGTATGCAATCCGCATCCGCCTCTGTCCGGGACAGAGTTTATGCGTCTGTTTGCGAAAGGCGTTTCCACAAAGGTGGGGAACTCTCGCGGATATGGGCTGTATCAGCTTATGCGGATCACCGAACACTATCGCGGCAAGATTCTGACCCGGAACGAAATTCGGAGTGATCGGAATTATGTGGTGTTCGGCGTTCGGTTTTCATGAATATGCGGTATGAACAAGGGTTTTGTGGGAATGAAATTCGTTTTATTCCCACAAAACCATTTTTCGTTTCCATAGGGTTGTAGTCAGAAAGAGGATTGCGTATAATACACGCAAACAAAGGAGGGGACGATTTCAATGTTTCGACTTATGAAAAATGAATGGAAAAAGATATGGATACCGGTGCTGCTGACTTTGATTGTCGTTACCGTGGCAGCGTGTACTATGACGGCCACGATGTATCCGGATTATTCGCTCACCTACACATTGGATGCATGGGAGGTTGGGACAGAGTATCTTTCTCTGCTATATCCTCTGTTTGTGGTTCTGCCTGTATGCTGGAATCTGCATCAGGAACGAAAAAACAATTTTCTCGTCTATGTGCAGCCCCGTGTGCCTATGAGGAAATACCTCTGGGTCAAGTGGATGGTATATGCAATCAGCGCATTCTGCATCATCACAATTCCGTACATTCTCTCGGCAGTTACGGCCTTACGCATTGATCCTCATCTGGATGCCCTCAATATGGGAAATCGCATTTTTGAAAACACCTATTCGGAGTACCCTGTAGTTTACGCGGTGACGCTCTCTGTTTTCAGAGGCCTGATCGGCGTTTTGGTGATGACAATGGGCTTCTTTTTAGCCATGTATTGTGAAAATATTTTTGTTGTACTGACGGGGCCGTTCCTATATACGATTTTGGAGAATTTTGTGCTTGCGATTTTGGGAGTTCCACAATATCGGCTGGTGACGGCGTTTGACCCTAACTGCTTGAGCTCAGAAGCTATTACAACAATGTCCTTTGTTGCCGGCCCTTCCTTATTGGCTGCTGTTATCACACTTCTGGCAATCTGCTTTTCCAAGGTAAAAAAGGAAAAGGTGGTCAAGGTATGATTCCCTTGATTCGGAAGAATATCAGGTTGTTGGGAATCGGAAAAAACTTGCTCCTGTTTATTGGTTGCTTTCTCTTCTCTTTCAGTTCACGGGGCGGTACGGTATTGAGCTTTGAGCAACATTTGCTGTCAGGAACAACAGACCATTACTATCTGATATTTTTCCTTATGCCTTTGATTCTCCTGAGCTGCTTGCCTTTGGCAGAAGATGATCCACCCTATGTAATTTTCCGCTTTGGAAGTTACCGCCACTATTTTATTCGGAAATGGATCAGCCTTGGCGTACTGCCTGCCATTTTGGTGCTGGTTCAGCTGGCGGCAATCTTGTTATCCGGAGTGGGGCTTCCCATGGAAAACACATGGCGGCTTCCTGACGGGAGTTTGGAAGCGGAGCTTTTTGAAGCGCTCAGTCAGGTGTTTTCCTCCCCACTGACAGCGTTTGCGGGTTGTACCGGGTACTTATTTCTTGGAATCTGGCTGATTTCCGGTCTTTGCATGTGGTTAGCTCATTTTGCCGGCCATAAACACTCCGTGCGGATTGTGGTCGGTCTCTATGTTCTTTCGATTTTATGGGTTAAGGTACCGGGCATTCATGCTTTCCCTATTACGGGACTCAACCATCTGCTGATTCTTCATCATAATTTGGGAATACCACATCGTTGGCTCGTTACTGGAATTACCGCGGCGTTGCTGGCATTGTTTTTGATCGGAAGCGTCTGTTTTCCGTCAAAAAGAAAGCTGTTAGAAAAATCACAAAAAAGAAGAGGTGTTCAGGCGTACTACCAGAGGGCGCTGTTCCAAAAACAAGATCTCATGATTTTATGCGGTGTTGTGCTGGGAATGACTGTATATAAAGGGCTGAGCGGTCCTGAGCTGTCCTCCGGGCAGGAATGGGTCTATCGCCTTTTCTCTGGCCATGGAACCGGATCCTTTCATATCCTGGCATTTCTGGAAATGCTGCTGGTGAATACGGCGCCTCTTTATTTGATTGCTGTATTTGCAGAGGCCAGCATCAGCGAACAATCCACTTTCGTATCCGTTCGATCGAACAGCCGAAAAGAGATGTTTCATGGAATACTCAGGACAGTCATCAGATTTATTGCCATCTATCCAGTCCTTTGGTTCCTGGCAGGACTGACAGGTGGGCTCATCTTTGCGGACAGGATGGATCTGATTGCGATACAGTTTTTAGTAGAATGTGTTGCTTTCAAATTTCTGGATATTCTGCTGCAGACGCTTGTTATGCTTTTTTGCTATCTGCTGACAAGGCAAATTACAGTAGGCTTTTTAGCAATCCTTGCCGGGAATTTTTTGTGTGTAATTCCGCAAAATTGGGTACATTATCTACCCTTTGGCTTGTCCGGAACAGTAAGGGTTGACTGGGATTCCTTCGGCATGGGAATCCCGGCCGGGATGGCGATGATGATTCTGATAGGGTGCCTGGCTGTTACATTGAGTCTGCTGGAATTGCTTGGCTCTAAAAACTTACTTGGGAGGTAAACTTTATGCGTTCCTATATTGAAGTAGAAAATGTATCCAAACGATTCGGGAAAAAACCGATTCTGGAAAATATTTCGCTGTCCGTAGAACAGGGACAGACAATCGGTCTGGTAGGCGCAAATGGAAGCGGTAAGTCCGTTCTGTTCAAAATACTTTGCGGTTTCGAGAAGCCGGATTCCGGCAGTGTGTCCATTCGCGGAAAGCAACTTGGTAAAAACGGCAGAGATTTTCCGGAAAACGTGGGCGTCTTTATCAATGCTCCCGGTTTCATTGGAATGTACAGCGGCCTTCAGAATTTGAAGTTTCTGGCTGATATTCAGGGGAAAATCTCCGAGACAGAGATCCGGGAGGCAATGGGAAAAGTTGGTCTTGATCCTGAAAACAAAACAAAAGCGAGCAACTATTCCCTTGGCATGAAGCAAAAGCTGGGACTTGCACAGGCTATTATGGAGGGACAGGATATTCTGGTGCTGGACGAACCTTTCAATGCACTGGATTATCACACTTACCAGGATGTAAAATCCATTATCCGAATGCTAAAAGCCGAGGGAAAAACAATTTTCCTGACATCCCACCACTATAAAGATCTTGAGCAGCTCTGTGACATCATCTATGCGATTGAAAACTGTCAGTTGATTCCGATTACTCCGGAAATCGTGGCACATTATCAGGAAGGGGAATAAGTTTTTTCGTGAGCTGACGGCCTGAAAGTACTTGGGAGGCCATCGGCGCGGTTGAAGGGTGGATCTTTTCTGCCCGCTTTTCAGCACCAAAGGCAGAAAATACTGCGCAGCCGTTGCCAGCTTCCGCTGGCAACGGCTGCGGCATACCCCCCTTGCGGGCACATCAGGTATTCTTCTGCCTCTTCAAAAGGGACTACGAAAGCAGAGTATTGGCGCGAACTGGCAGATGACCATGGTTCCGTTCTGCAGAGTGTGTGTCTGCTTATCCGCCGTAATAGGCGTTCAGGTACATCTCTTTGATCTCCTTCATCGGCGGATACCGGGGATTGGTGCCGGTGCACTGGTCGTCGAAGGCTTGCTCCACCATTTCGTCCAGACGGCCCAGGAAGGCCTCTTCGGAAACACCGTAATGCCCATAAAGCAGCCTGATGCAAAGATCAGACACACAGGAAGCCCCCGCAGCAGGATATAGGCCATACCGCCAGCGCTCATCGCACCCATGGCGATCATCAGCAAATAGGGGGACACGATATGCAGCAGTCCATAAAGGATCACGCAGGAAAGGTATACAAAAGATACCCAGCGGGGGCCATGGGAGAATACTGCAAGTACACAGCCGGAAGCAATCGTCACAAGCCATACCAGCGCAAGGACATTATAAAGCGCGCCGTCCGCACTCGTGATCAAATAAGCAACCGCTGAGATTAGAGAAATCGCGCTGCATACGGTAAACAGCAAGGCGACGATGCCGTATTTTTTATTTATTTCCGTTTTCATATCGTTTCCTCCTGCGAAGGCAAAGTGATTGAATTCTAAATTCCTTTGAGCCATGATAATGCAAAATCAAGGGCTGAATACCGGTTCGGAAAGAGCAGGGGATCTCCATGGTGTCCCAGGTTTTGGATGACTTTGTCAAAGCAATCGCTTCATCAAGACCTGTTTGTACGCTTAATTTTCCACTGCCGCCTGATTTGCAGCGCATGGTGAGAATGTACTCACCGTCTGCCAAATCAAAGTATTTATACACAATCCGGGTTTTATTGGTTGCCACAACGATTTGCCGACCATCCTCGTCGGCGATAAAAGGAACGCTTTTCTTTATGACACCGTTGCCGATGTGGGGCATCAATCCGCTGTACAGATTGCAGCAAATGGACGCAGGATAGGTTCGATCTGCTTCCAGAGAGCGTCCAATGCCCTGTGAGGTCATTTCTACCTGAGGAACGCTTCCATCAGACCGTATCTCGATGGATTCTGCACAAGCCTGTCTGGAATATGCAGATTTATGTGTATTGCGGTGATAAAACACATACCACTGCCCATTGATACGCTCAATGCTGCCGTGATTGGTGCCTGTGGCATTCAGCCTGTCCCTTTCCCGTCGACCTTGATAACCTACATCGCCATTGGAAACAATGGTTCCGCCATAAACAAACGCCCGGTCCGGGTAAGGACTTGTGGCATAACAAAGCTCATGGCCCTTACTGGAGGAATAAATAAAATAATAGGTACTGCCAATCTTCCGGATGGAGCTTCCCTCAAAGAAAGGATGTTTCTCAAAGGAGGTCCCCTTTACCCGGCTGGGCAATATGTGGCATGGCTCAGATAAAATCGTCAGCATATCGTCAGCCAAAATCACATGGTTTGCGCCCATAATCCCGTCAGGACAGGCTCGAATCTCTGCGACGGTTTTGCCGAACAGCTTGCTTTCAACCTTGCGGAAAATGGGCTCCAGCAGTTTCCCGTACTCATGAAAGGGATACCATGTTCCGTAGTAGAGCCGAATCACGCCGGCATCATTGATCACGGCCGGATCGAAGGTGACATATTTCAACATGGGGCTGCCGTCCGGGTTGCGGACAAAGCCACAGTATTCATAGTGCCCGTCCGGGGTATCGCAGACGGCTACGCTGATCGGTCCGCCATAGCCGCCTGCGCCCTTTTCACCGGACATACAATAGTAGAGATAGAACCTGCCGTCATTCCCCTGCACCACGTCAGGCGCATACATATATTTCAGCTTTTCCCCATACAGCAGATCCTAATCTGCCCGGTAAGACACACCCTTGCAGCTCCAGGTTTCCAAATCCTCCACAGGGGCGGACCAGAATTCATAGTTGCGCATACAGTAGGTGTCGCCGCCGGCTTTATCATGGGAGCCAAACAGATATACCCGGTTGCCAAACACATGGGGTTCTCCATCGGCAATATAGGTATTTAAGGGTAAAAACGGATTTGCCATATCTCTTCACAACGCTTTCTTTTAGTAGGTAACCTTGTCAAGATCCACGCCCTTGGTTTCTTTGACCTTGAAGATCAGCAGCAGGACGCCGATGAAAGCAAAGGGCATAACAGCGGTCATATAGCCGAAGCCAATCCGCTCGAACAGCAGTACCGCGAAAATAGGAACCACGCTGCCAATGCCGCTGCCTACCATGGTGATCAGATTCACGGCACCCAGTACGGAGCCACGGTTATAGGTGGGAGCAGATTCTGCAACCATCATGCCAACATAGTCCAGGGTGATCCACCAGCAGCCCAGATACAGGCCGTAGAAAATACCCACCAGATAGGGAGACGCTCCCTGCCATGCGGAAATATTGAAGCCGATGAAGCCGCCCACAGCCAGAGCACCGCAAACGCTGACGATGGTCTTTCTGCCCAGCTTGTCGCCTACGAAGCCTGCGCCAACGATCAATGCGGCATACAGGAAGGGATAGATCAACAGTGCTTCGTTGACGGCTTCGGAGGTCATGCCAAAGTCCGTCATAATGGATTCGGAGAAGCCGGAGATGGTGGTGCTGCCCAGCGCGAATGCGGAACTGACCATGGCAAGCCAAAACAGTTGCTTGTTCTTGAACAGATGACCCAGCGCATGGAACACGCCGGTTTTGTGCTGCTTAACCTCTGCCTTCTGCGCTTTCTCCTCTTCCCTGGACAGTTTTTTCACTTCGGGGTGACGCAATTCATAGGGGGACTCCAGATAAGAGATCCGCTGATCCAGGAAGGTTTTGGACTCCCGGGTAACCACCAGAGAGAAGACGGAAACAGCGATGGCGATCAGAGCAGGAAGGAAATACACACCTCTCCACAACGTTGTGTCGGTGCCCATAACGGAACTTCTCAGCATGGGGATCAGAACGACGCCTAGGGTGCTGATGCCTTTGATCAGACCGTAGATGGTAGCTCTTCTTTCCTTCGGAACAATCTCGTACAGATAAACGATCTGCATGTCATGCTGAACGAAGAACACGGTCATACCGTAGCCAATGAAATAGAGAATCATATTGGGAGACCACCAGGCCAGAGCCATGCCGACACCCATCCCCAGAGTGTTGAGAACCAGGAACGGCTTTCTGCCGAACTTGTCAGCCAGCGCCTTGTAGAAAGGAACCAGCGCCATTAAGGCATAGGAAAATGTGGTGGCAGTGCTGAACATTGCCATGGCTTCGTTGTAGGGAACGTTCAGAGGTCTGACAAAGAATTCCGTAACGACGCTGGACTGAACCTGAACACCAATGGCAGAACTGATCTCGTCCGTTACGCTGGCAAGGAACAGGGCAAGCAGTGTCAGGAGCAAGCCATATTTCAGTGCTTTTTTGTTTTTCTGTTTTTTTCTTTGCGCTAATTCTTTTCGGTCTCTTGCATCGATTTGCTCTTGTGTTTTCATAACCATATCTCCTCTTTATTCATTTATACTCCATACATTGCTGGAGAAAATTACATTTAGAACATTTGCCGCGGCAACTTCCAGCTCAGAACGTTTGATCTGACCGCTTTTCAGGGCTGCGGTCAATTCCTTTTTTGCGCCGGGGTGGCCGGGCATGATCAAGTCGTTACCCGCAAGGATGCAAGATGTATGTTCGCCGGGGTTTTTCTCACTGGCGGTCCAGTCGGTCATAACAAGCCCCTGATATTCCCACTCATTGCGCAGCGCTTTGGTGCACAGATCATTGCTTGCAAATGTGTGCACACCATTGACAAGATTGTAGGACGTCATTACTGCCCAGGGCTTGGACTTCCGAACTGCGATTTCAAATCCCCGGAGGTAGATTTCCCGAAGAGCGCGCTCCGGCACATTCTCGGAAACGGTCTCCCGCTTGTCTTCCTGATTGTTACAGCAGAAGTGCTTGATGGTAACACCCAAACCGGGATGACTCTGGACGCCTCTCGTGACGGATGCTGCCATAACGCCGGACACATAAGGATCTTCGGAATAATACTCAAAGTTTCTGCCGCAGAGGGGATTGCGGTGGATGTTCAGACCGGGGGCAAGCCAGAGGGTCACGCCGGCCTCAATCATTTCTGTGCCGATGGCATGACCGACTTCTTCAATCAGGGAGGGATTCCAGGTCTGTGCCTGTAAGGTCGCTGCCGGGAAGCAGGTCATATATTGATAGACCCGATAGCCTTTGCCGGGCTTTGCCAAGACAAAGGGTTCTATCTTCCGGATCCATCCCCATTGCCAGTCCTGAGGAAGTTCATCAACGTAGTTCGGCACGCCAAACTTCGTATAGGCGTTTTTGGGGCAAAGATTCAGTCCGGCTGGCCCATCGGAGAAGTTCACATTCGGAATCCCCTTCTTCAAAAGGTTGATGCTGGTCCGCCCTACTGTGGTGGGTGTCACATTATAGCCCAGTCCGTTAAAGCCGGCACCGACACACAGTTCAATCAATTCCTTATCAGAAAGGGTTTTCAGGTATTCGCCCGTCTGCTTTGTTTTAATGACCGGTATGGGTGCATCATAGTGGATTCCTTTTTTGGCGAATGCACCCATTTGGATTGTTAGATGCTGCACCTCTGCGGGGTAAACAAGTGCTTTCGTTTGAGGAACAAACAGCTCAAATTCCTTCGAAATCGGGAGAATGTTGGTCAGCTTTTCGGTGACTACAGTTTTTTCCAGCGTCAGCACAGCACACAGAGCGTTCTTACGGGAATCGCTTCCAATAAAAACACCGTATTCGCCCTGCTCCAGTAATTTGCAGGCAGTTTCCTCGTCATAAGAAGCGCACTCCTGCAGGTCAACCTGCAGTGTGCAGATTTCCTCCTGTCCGGGTGCCAGTAAACCGGTCTTGCGGAATGCAGCAAGCGCCTTATGTTCTTTATGGAGCTTACCCTCCGGCTTTGCGAGGTAAAGCTGCACCACATCTTTACCCGAGTAGCAACTGCTTATGTTGCGCACACAAGCGGTTACGGTTACCATGGTGCCGACGATTTGTGTATTCTGGACCGTGATTTCAAAATCAGCATAGCTCAGCCCAAATCCAAAGGGCCAGCGGGGTTCAATCTTATTGGCATCAAACCAACGGTAACCGACATAGATACCCTCCCGGTAATTCTGCTGCAGAACGTCGCCGAGAATGCCAAATTCCTCGGCGCAAGGATAATCGTAATAGTCTATTGCCCAAGTATCGGTCAGTTTACCGGAGGGCGTGACCTTGCCACTGACGATGTCCGCAAAGGCATTGCCGCCCTCCTCACCGCCCTGCACAAAGTGAAGGACAGCTCCGATTCCCGGAACTTCATCCAGAATGGACAGATCCAAAATTCCGCCGCAGTTGATTACCAGCAGAACCTTTTCGTAGTGCTCAGCAAGGGTGCGGATATTTGCTTCCTCCACATCCGCCAGATAATAATCGCCTTTTTCTAAGCGGCGGTCGGCGCTTTCGCCTGCCTGCCGGGCAATCACATAGATGGCCGTATCCGTATCTTCCGGCAAGTCTTCTTGCTGAATTTCGTCGCCAATGGGAAAGCGCAGTGGTGTCACATGAATGACTTCGTCGAACATCCGCTGCACTTCCCAGGGCTTATAGCCCTTAATGCGAGCTTCAATACTCAGCCGCCATGCCTCTTTTTCCGCTGCGAAGGCTGCGTCAAAACGATCCATCCACCGGGTGGAAGCAAGCGTAAACCCTGCATTCTTCAAGCCTTCTTCAATGCTGACGCTGTACCGCTCCTGCATATTACCGCTGCCGGTACCGCCCTTAACGGTCATTCGGGCACCTGCGCCGAATAATGCAATTTTCTTATTTTGCAGGGGTAGGACCTGTCTCTTATACACATCTGACGCTG
>ERZ1026933.31-NODE-31-length-28183-cov-5.134919_pt1 | contig 28183 bp, 20 predicted proteins | sample MGYA00519252_ERZ1026933 | MGnify/ENA primary metagenome ERZ1026933 (study PRJEB26926, sample SAMN06164828) | human gut metagenome | biome: ENVO:00009003; feature: ENVO:2100002; material: ENVO:00002003 | host: Homo sapiens | place: USA | collected 2012 ... | reverse complement strand
TCTACACAAGGCTATTCGTCGGCAGCGTCAGATGTGTATAAGAGACAGACACTATGCTATTTAAAAAGAATCTTGTACCTTTGAAATAGTAAACAAATGAGCAACCACAACCGTTTTATCTTAAACCAACTTTTAAAATAGTAAGTAACGCTATGGTCATCAACCTAATAACTTTTGCTTCACTGCTACATAAGCAAGCATCAGTCCGCAGTTCCCATGAAATAATCCTGAACGAACTGGAAAAATATTTCACCGTCAATTTCATAGATTACCAAGATATCAACAAGCTGTCTCCCGACGATTTCAGCATCCTGTTCATCGCCACCGGCGGAGTGGAACGGCTGGTTATCCAGCATTTCGAGGCTCTTCCCCGCCCTGCCATCATCCTGGCAGACGGTATGCAGAACTCGCTTGCCGCCGCCCTCGAAATATCTTCCTGGCTGCGCAGCCGGGGAATGAAAAGCGAAATCCTGCATGGCGAACTGTCCGAAATCATCAAACGTATTTTTGTACTGCACAGCAATTTCATGGCGCAACGCGGCCTCTACGGAATGCGTATCGGCGTAATAGGCACTCCGTCGAGCTGGCTCATTGCCAGCAACGTGGATTATCTGCTTGCCAAACGACGCTGGGGAGTGGAATACACAGACATCGCACTGGAACGCGTGTACGAATATTACAACCAAATCACGGATGATGAAGTAGGCGAAGCATGTGCCGGCCTTGCCGGAAAAGCGCTTGCCTGCCGGGAAGCATCGCCCGAAGATATGATAAAGGCAATGCGCCTGTATCGCGCCATCCGGAAGATTGTGGACGAAGACCGTTTAAGCGCACTCACCCTGAGTTGTTTCCGCCTGATAGAACAGACGGGCACTACCGGCTGCCTGGCGCTTTCCCTGCTGAATGACGAGGGCATCATTGCCGGATGCGAAGGCGATTTGCAGTCCGTCTTCACCATGCTCGCTGCCAAAGTGCTTACAGGCAAACCTGCTTTCATGGCCAATCCTTCCATGATTAATGCACGCACCAACGAAATCATACTGGCGCATTGCACCATCGGCATCGCACAGACAGAGCAGTTCATCATCCGCAACCACTTTGAAACGGAAAGCGGCATCGGCATACAGGGAATACTGCCTACCGGAGACGTGACAATCGTGAAATGCGGCGGAGAATGTCTGGACGAATATTACCTCGGCACGGGTACACTGACCGAAAACACCAACTACATCAATATGTGCCGCACACAGGTACGTATCAAGATGAACGCCCCGGCAGAATATTTCCTGAGAAATCCGTTGGGCAACCATCACATCATGCTGCATGGCAACTACGAACTGATGCTCGACGAGTTCCTGCAATCCAACGGATGCAAAAGGATAGAATAAACTCTAAAACCGACCGGCAATCATATTACATCATCACTCATGCGGACTTCAAAGCGGGTTCCTCTGCCCGGCTTTGAAGTCACCGTAATGGTTCCGTGTATACGTTCCACAATTGTCTGGCAGATACTCAACCCTAAACCGGCCCCTTGCGTAAAGCTGTCCGCCTTATAGAAACGCTCGAAGATATGCTTCTGGTCTTCATCGGATATACCCGCTCCGGTATCTTCCACAAAGACGGTAGTATATCCGGATTCATCCACTCTATATCCTAAAGTGATGCTCCCTTGTACGGTAAACTTCTTGGCATTGTTAATCAGATTATTCAAAACCTGCTTCAAGCGTACGGCATCGGTAGTGATATACTTGTCGGCCCCTTCCGGAAAATCGGTGCATAATTCCACTCCCTGCGGCATGCTCAACCTCTGGGAGTCGTAAACTTCCTGCATGATAAACGTAAGATTGTAAGAAGAGAACTGAAAATCCATTGTGCCCGATTCAATGCGCGAGAGGTCCAGAATATCATTAATCAGAGCCAGCAACAACGTGCAGTTTATATTGATAGTCTCGACAAACTGCTGTACTTCTTCCGAAGAAAAGGCTTGCAGGTCTTTCAACAAATCGGAGAAACCGACTATCGCATTCAACGGAGTACGTATCTCATGGCTCATGTTGGCAAGGAACGCCGATTTCAGTCTGTCAGCCTGCAAGGCACGGTCACGGGCCGCGATAAGTTCCTCTTCGGTGTCTTTATAACGCTGGATACTCTGGCATACACCCAATACCCTATAAGGTATATCTACCGTGAGCCCCTCATAAGCGGTACTCCGGAACTCCCACCACTCATATCCGCCATCTGCGTTTTGCAGCCGGAAACTCATGCGCGAGTTCGGCTCATGCCCCAGCATGATATTGTCGAAATGCCTGCATGTGCGGGAAAGGTCTTCCGGATGGACAATCCGATCCAGTTCTTCTCTCGAGATATAGTCCGTATTGTCGTAGCAATTGAAACGTTGCAGCAGTCCGTCGGGAAAATGGAAGCATTTCAACCGTGTGTTGTACTGCCACGGATAAATGGAACTTTCCTCAATAGCCATATTGAAAAAACGCTTCTGCATCTCTTCTTCGGATATATTACGGCAGACAATTGCCATACCCGTCAGTTTGTCTTTCGCAAAGATAGGAACCACCTCGCCCGAAACAGGGAAATAAGTACCTTTGGTATTCTCCTGCATGAATGCCTTTTCCGGTATAATGACAGGCTTCCTATCCTGTATCACCTGTTTCAACAGAGCCTGCAGGATGTTCTCGCCATTCATGTAAATATGGAGAATGGAACCGGCAACCTGTCCTTCGTACGGACGTGTCGTATACATTTCTGCAGGCAATCCCAGCATCTCCACTAAAGCCCGGTTCACAAAATGGATTCTCAAATCCATATCATACGTAACCAGTCCGTCGCGAATAGAACAGAATATCTTATCGAATTCGTCCCGCTGTTCCACCAGACGGTGTTGTATCAGCAGACGGGTCTGCGCATGTATCCGCTTGCGCGATTCACGCCGGTTGCTCCGATAGAGCCAGACTACAAGAAATGCCAACGCACCCACTATCACCGAATAGAACAGAATAAACCAGGCCTGATAGCGGTCCATCAGAGGAATGTTCAAAACGATTCCCCGTTTTTCAACACTATCCACATCTACATGGAAGAAGTCCAACTGCTTGTAGTCGAACAATAACTTGCCGCCCAAGTCTCCTATTCCGAATGAAGCAGGCGACCGACCCTTCAGAATACTTGCCGCCTGTATGCCCGCAGCATAAGTATCTGCCGCCGGTTCTACATCATAAACACATAAAACACCGCTTGTCATTGCCAGGTTTTGATTGGCAAATACAGGAGCTTTCAATTTCAGGGAAAGAAAAGGAATCCACTTAGGGGCGATAACAATGTATTTATGGGCATGATAATCGTAACAAATAGACGTTATGAGAGAGTTGAGGGACTTTCTCTGCACATTCAGTTCCTTAAAACTGTATTCGGGATGTTTCTTATGAAAAGACTCCCAGGCTTCTTCTACCGCTTCCACTCCCTTAGCACTCAAAAAACTGCTGTCCGACAAGCAGACAATCTCCTTACGTGCAGGAAACAAACGTATGGCTTCCTCAAGCAACACATTAAAATCCGTTACTGAAGTGAAGCCCGAGACATTCGGCATACGGTCGAACAACTTCCTGTCAGGATATTTAATGCCCGAAACAACTACCGGTATCTGATACGGCAAAGAATCGCCGCAGTGAGTCAAGGTAAAGAAAGCCTCATCACTGGACGTCACAATCAAATCCGTTTTCCGCTGTCTGGCACGTTCGCATATGCGGCGCATGATGACACACTCCGAAGCAAACGTCCAAAAATCGGCATTCAGATACTCTATAACCACGTTTGCTTTTACACCGCCTTCTTTCAAGCCGTCCTGCAAACCGGCAATAAGGTTATTATGCCAGGAAGAGCTGTTTGTATATGATTGTATGAAAAGTACATTATAATTGGTTTCCGCAGCCGAAAGCGTCCCCGATATCATGTATAAGAAAGCTAATGAACATGTTAAGAAAAAGTGTTTTCCCATTCCGTTTGTTTTGATTTGTCTGCGTAAACTTCTTTATAACTACGCAAATATACAAGCTTATATCGAGAATATACATCTTTTGATAAAAAATAATAGGATAAAACGCAGAATAAGGAAAATTTGAGCATTCTCGCTGACAGTCTGAGAGTTTGGCTTCGGATGGCACAAATTGGCATAAGGTCGGGAAAACGGGGTTAGGCAGAGAACCTGAGCACCGACAACATCGTGGAAATGAACGGTACGCCTTGGATTGTATCGAAACGCCAAAAGACGGGCGTACTGTTCCAAATCAAACTGATGGACATCCCCATGCAGATTATCAGACGTTACAAGCCGTTCAGAACAGACAAACGGCTGTTCAACATCGGCTCGCTTGACACGGTGAACAAACGCATCAAGGCTGTGGCGAAGAAATGTGGGATAGAAAAGCCGATTTCATTCCATTTAAGCCGCCATTCATTCGCTGTTTTGGCATTGAATTACGGTATGCCGATAGAAAGCGTGAGCAAGATTTTGGGGTATACCAATATCACCACCACGCAGCTTTACGCGAAGGTGACAAGCAAGAAACTCGAAAACGACATATCCGCTTTCGAGAGCACCGCAGGGAAATGTCGGACAAGGAAGCGAAACACCAAAAGGAAGTGTCATTTCTGAAAGCTATCATCTTGAAAGCCAAGAAATGGTTTCCGCTGTTCCAAGAGTTGGTGTACATGGAGAGGTTCTACCTGAATGGTTCAAGGAGCAGTTCAACAAGCTGTTCTCATCCATTAGGAGAACGGTTACACAACCACGAGGCATTAAATTATGAGCATCAGGCAGAAGGGAAGTTCAAAATAGCAGGCTTTCCGTCTGCCTAACTTGGAATGTTTGTATTCTATATTCCGAGCTTTTTTAAGATACGCTGATTTATAGCGCAATACGCATGATATAATAGTTAAAATAACAAAAAAGACGGATTACGCAAAGTCACGTTTTATTTCTTTTTTTTCTAATTTTGCACCCGAAAACAAGTAAATGGCATAGTTAAATGGAAACTTATACAGTACATTACAAAAACAAAATCTGTTATTTCCACGCATGGGGAGCAGAGGTGCAGATTTAACCTTCCGTTTCCATTTCCATAGCTATATTCATTCTATAAACATAAAATAATCAGTTAATTTATGAGCAAAAAGAAAAGGCTCATAGGGCTGTTGTACATTGCAGTCCTATGCAGTCAGGGGTTGTGTGCCCAAACTCGACAAATGAGCATAGAGGAACTGTTCCGTCTTGCCGACGAGCAGAGCAAAAGTATTCAAACGTACCGAACAGGGGCAGAATCCGCCGAGGAAGCCCTTAAAGCGGCTAAGGCACAAAGGCTTCCGGATGTAAATGTGTCCCTTTCCGCCAACTATTGGGGCAACGGCAAGCTGTGGGACAGGGACTTTGGCAACGCCATGACGGTGGACATGCCGCATTTCGGCAACAACTTCGCATTAGAAGCGCAACAGGTCATTTATGCAGGTGGTGCGATAAGCAGCGGCATCAAGCAGGCGGAAATAGGAAAGGCGTTGGCGGAACTTGACTTGCAAAAGAACGTGCAGGAGATACGCTTCCTGCTGGTAGGCCATTATTTGAACGTGTACAAATTAGACAACCAAATCCGGGTGGTGCAGAAGAACATGGAACTGATAGAGGAGGTCATTGCCAACATGAAAGCCCGCAGGGAACAAGGCACGGTTCTCAAAAACGACATTACACGTTATGAATTGCAAAAGGAGCAACTGAACTTGCAGTTGTCAAGAGTGGAAGACGCGCGTAAAATTGCCAACCATCAGCTGGTTACCGCCTTGCATCTGCCCGAGGGTACGGAAATATCCCCTGACACCTACTTGCTGGAGCGGCAAATCCTTACCCTCACAGAGGATGATTGGCAGGACATGGCCGAAACCAATAACATTCTCCTGAAACAGACACAGGCCGCCATCCAAATGAATGAGCAAAAAGTAAAGCAGGAGCGTTCCGAACGCCTGCCGCATATTTCCATTGTCGCCGCAGAGCATTTGGACGGCCCCATCACCATTGAAGTGCCCGTACTGGATAACAATTTCAATTATTGGTACATAGGGATTGGGGTAAAATATAACCTTTCCTCCCTGTTCAAGAACAACAAGAAGCTGAAACAGGCACGGTTGAATGTGCGTCAGGCGCAGGAACTCCATCAGTTGGCGCAGGAGCAAGTGGAAAATGCCGTGCAGGAGGGGTATGTGAACTTCCTGACTGCCTTTACCGACTTGCGGACACAGAAGAACAGTGTAAAGCTGGCAGACGAGAATTACAACGTCACCGAGAACCGCTATAAAAACGAGATGGCGTTGCTGACCGACATGCTGGATGCCAGCAACATGAAGCTCACCGCCGACTTGGGACTGGTGAATACCCGCATCAACATCCTGTACAACTACTATAAAATGAAATACATCACCCATACTTTATAAACAGAATATCATTATGGTTACAAGAAAGACAAAAAAGCAGGTTTACAATACGATTGTTATTGCATTGCTGGTTATCGGCATAGGGTACGTTTGCACACGCTTTCTCCATTTGGGCAGCGTAGAATATACGGACAATGCGCAGGTAAAGCAACATATCACTCCCATCAACACACGTGTACAAGGCTTTATCAAGAAAATATATTTCGAAGAATACAAGCCTATACACAAAGGCGACACGTTGCTTGTGATTGAAGATGCGGAGTTCAGATTGCGGCTGGCACAAGCCGAAGCGGATTTGGCAAACGCATTGGCAGGACAACAAGTCACCCATGCCGGGATAGCCACGACACAAAACAACCTGACAGTCAATGATGCCGGCATCGAGGAAGTCTGCGTGCAACGGGCCAATGCAGAGCGTGAGTTGCAACGGTATAAGAAACTATTGGAGGAAGATGCCGTCACCCGGCAGCAATATGACAATGTAAAGACCGCATACGATGCCATCAACGCCCGGTATGAACAGGTACTCCGCATGAAACACACCACGTCCTTGATCAAAGAGGAACAGACGCATCAGCTGGGACAAAACGAGGCTGCCGTCCGTTTGGCACAAGCCGCCGTGGATTTGGCGCGACTGAACCTGTCCTATACGGTCATCATCGCTACCTGCGACGGCGTGACGGGACGCAAGGCTATACATGAGGGGCAGTTGGTACAGCCCGGCCAAACGCTGGTGGACATCGTGGACAACAGCGACCTTTGGGTCATCGCCAATTATCGGGAGACGCAACTTCCCAACATCAAGGAAGGAGCGGAGGTTATCTTTACGGCAGATGCCGTTCCGGGCATCGTATATAAAGGAGTAGTAGAATCCATATCCGATGCCACTGGAGCGGCGTTCTCTTTGATTCCACAGGACAATGCTACCGGAAATTTCGTAAAAGTGGAGCAAAGAGTGCCCGTTCGCATCCGCTTGCAAGGCAATGATGCCGACAAAGTGAGCCGATTGAGGACAGGGTTCAATGTAGAATGTAAAGTGAAATACTGATATGAGCGGAACTGCACAACCCATGCCTTTTTCTATGCCGATGTTCAGGAATTTTATCCCTGAACGGATACGACCTTGGATATATGTATTCATAGCTGTCACTTTCCAATTTTCCGGCGGACTTTATTTGGGCACACTGAACCAGATGATGGGCGAAACGACCCTGATGCGGGAAGACCTTCTGATGTGCCTTTACGCAAACTTGGCAGGAATGGCCATTTATTTTCCTTTGCTGTTCCGCGTAAAGTTCCGTTTCACCAACAAGACGCTGTTGTGTGGAGCGGCTACCGGGGTATTGCTCTGCAATCTGATTGCGCCGCATATCACTTTTCTTCCATTGCTTTGGCTGATATGCTTCATCGAAGGTATGTGTAAGATACAAGGCACATTTGAATGTATGTCGAATATCCAACTTTGGATGAGTCCGACACGCGACTTTACCGTGTTCTTCCCCGTGCTGCATATCATCATCTTAGGGAGTATGCAATTGTCCGATTTGTTGGCCACTTATCTGATGTATTACTACCATTGGGACTATATGCAACTGTTCATCTGTGGCATCATGATGACAGACTTGCTGATATTGACCGTCTGCACACGCCATTTCCGTATGTTCAAGAAGTTTCCCTTGTTCGGCATCGATTGGCTGGGAGCGGTACTTTGGGCGGCGCTTGCCTTGGAAATCACGTTTGTTTTCAACTATGGCGATTATTACGACTGGTGGAACAGTCCGGTCATCCGCAAGGTCAGCCTTTCCGCAGCCGTTACGTTCGTATTTTGTTTGAGGCGTATGTTCTCTATTCGTCATCCGTACCTTGAACCCAAGATGTGGACATACCGTTATTTGGCTCCGATTCTTGTGTTGGTCGCTTTGGTGGAAATGTTGCTTGCCACCGAGCATGTATTGGAAGAGACATTTTTTGAGGGCGTAATGCATTACGGCACGATTACCGGCGTACAGTTAGATTGGCCTGTGCTTGTCGGATGCCTTGCCGGATGTTTGTTTTCCTATTGGTGGATGCACATCAAGCAATTCAACTATCTGCGGCTGATAATCATAGGGCTGGCAGGCGTGATATTTTATCTTCTCGGCTACTATTTCACAGTTTCAAGCGACATTCACATATCCCAGCTGTATCTGCCGATGGCTTGCCGTGGGTTCGGGTATGCTGTGTTGAGCGTGACTTTCCTGACCTGCGCAGAAGAAATCATGAGTTTCCAGCATTTTTTCCAATCCCTTGCCGTGTTCCAAATGCTCCACATGGTCATGGGCGGTGTGATAGGTGCTGCCATTTACACCCGTGGTCTGAAATATTATATTCCCGACAATATAGCACGGTATGGGGCGGCGATAGACAATGTGGCTGCCAATGAAGTGCCGGTGAATATCCCATATTTTATGGAGATGTTCATGTCGCAAATGACTGAAATCAGCATAAAGCAGATATATGGTTGGGCTGCATACGCCTGTATCTTCCTCTTTTTGCTGTTTCTGTTGTACGATGCTCCGATACGCAGGGAACTCAAGCAGATACCAAGCTGGCAGAAAATAAGGCAGAAGATTGCCGAATCTTTTGCTGATAAAAAGTAAAAATGACTATTTACAAATCACATACATAGCCACTTGCTGGGAATCTTCTGTTTTTGGCAAGTGGCTATAAATTACCCCCACTCTTTGAGAAAAGCTCATAAGCAGCTTATTTCTATTTTAATATCGTTTTTCCGGAAAAACTTTATTCATCATGCAATGCTTCTGCCGGGTGTACTTTCATCGCTCCATAAGCAGGATACCAGATTCCGGCAACAATCATCAGCGCCATAAGCAGCCATGTCAAGGCAAGAGCCGGCAGGAAGCGTCCGGCATCGAAAGGCATCTTGCCCACATCCACCAGTTCGGCATAACCGATATTGAAAGCGATGACAGCCGCCGGTACGGCCGCCAGCGTAAGCAGCAACACCCCTTCGTACATGAGACAGGAGAAAATCCCCCGGCGCGAACTGCCCAGCGCCAGTCTCAGCGCAACCTCTTTACGGCGTTGCTGCGTACGGAACCAGAATGTGCCGATAACGCCCAAGAAGATATTCAACAGCAGGAAACCGAGCACGCAAAGCTGCGTCTTCCATTCGTTCATGTCTTCCAGCTCGCAGATTTCGCGCAAATGGCTGAAAGGTGTAATGTCCAGCAGATACAGATTACCTACCTGATAAAGGCGGTCGGCATCATTCATCAGCTTTTCGGCAAAGTTCTTATCGGCATCTTCGGAAACGCGCAGGCTGACTGTGACATAACGGGGATCGCCGAAATTCCGTAACCTCTTCGCATTGAGCGGAAGGGCTGCAAAAGCCCCGCCCCACTGCGACGGGGTATGGAAATGCGACCAACGCACGGGCGTGCCCACCGCACCGATGCGACGGCGGACGTCCTTGCCGTAGTTCAACAGCAAGACTTCCCGCCCTGGCAAGGACGCACTGCCTCCCAATTCCGGATGTCCTTCGGTGAGATTGGAAGATACCACCGGCTCGTCATTGCGGAATGCAGCCTCTACCTTGGCAAACTCCGCTTCCTCCGTAAAGGCATAACGGAACACGCGGAAAAAGTCCGCCTCCACCCAAAGAAGACGTACATTGACAGCCACAGAGTCAATACCCAAATCAATACTGTTACTGCCCTCATTGTACGGAAAGCAGTTTTGCGAAAGGGCAACGGCCTCTACGCCGGGGCAGTGGCGCAGCCGGTCCGTAAGCCGGAGCAAGTCGTCCATATCATCATCGGCAGTCAGCTCCGGATTATAAAGAGGCGAGTCCTCTCCCAGCTTGCTTACGGTGATGTTGTAGCAGTGCTCCGTATCGAATCCCATCGGAGCGCGATAGACCCGTGCGGTGACAAGCGCCCAGTCCACAATATACCACAGCACGACAAAGACCAGCAGCAGCTCCACAAAGAGAAAAAGATTGCTGTTCCACTCGTTCTTTATTTGTTTCAATATCGTTTTCATAAGCATCATTTACCTTTGATTGATCGCATCCGTTATATTCATTCTCGAAGCTCTCCATGCCGGTATGCCTGCCGAAAGGATGTTCATCAGCAAACAGAAACCGAAAGCTGCAAGGAATGCCCAGGGCGAAAGCAGCATGCCCGGTGTCAGGGCGGTTTCCCCGCTGAGGTAGGCATTGGTGCTGTTGTTGAAAAGGAAACCGTTCAGCAGGAAGGTGGCGGCGTAACTCAGCGCAAGTCCCAACACGCCGGCAAACAATGTCAGCAACAGGTTCTCAAAGAATATCTGGCGTATCAGTTCGCCACCCGTAGCCCCGAAAGCCTTGCGCACACCTATCTCCGCCATACGTCTGCGCATGCGGGAGAGCGTCATGCTGCTCAGATTGATGGCAGGCACAAGCAACAGGATGGCGATAACGAGCATATAGCGCAGGATAATGGCTTTGGTATCGGGCGTTTCGCTCCACTTGCGGTAAAGGTTGGCAAACTGTTCATCGGGTTGCCCGCGATAGAACACTTCCGAGTCGCGCAGACTGTCGTTATACTTACGGCGGAGTTGCTCCGCCTCCTCACGGATAGCCGGGAAATCGGCTGCGGAGCGCGCAAGGATAACCGCCCTCATCTGCCCCATGGTCTCCTCCCACCACGTCAGCCGGGCAATGTCTGTGGACGTATAGGGAACCCACACCTGCGCATAGGCGGAAGTGGCCAGTACGGACACATCCGTCACCACACCGGATATACGGTATTCCACATAGTTCAACTGTACCGTCTTTCCCGCAATGTCCGTTGTGCCGAACAGGCGGCGCGCCACCGCAGCGCTCAACACGGCGCATGGCACTCCGGCATCGCTGTCGGCCTTGGTAAACGCCTTGCCGCTGAGAAAGCGGAACCGGAAGATATGCCAAAAGGCGTCGTCCGTCTGCACCATGTCGGCCGTGACCTTGTTGCCTGCCGGCAGGGACACACGTACCTTTTCGGGCAAGGAAACCAACGTTACTGCCTCCGCCGTAGTGAGATTCTTAAAGCACTCGCGCCCCGTACGCACCGACATGCGGGCGTTGGATGAATCGCCGTCGCTCCCGCCCTTGTTCTTGACGGACATGGCAGACACATACAGCGAACGGCTGCGATTCACCTCAGGCTCGCAGTCCACGAGCCGCACCTGAAAAGTGATGACAAGTACCATAATCATACAGATGGCCAATGCCGTACCCAGTACGGAAACCCATGTTATGATGGGATTCTCGCGCAAGTGATATAGCGCTTGCTGAAAGTAAAGACGTATCATATTCCGTTATTCGTTTAACTTCCTAAAATCATTCATCATGCAAAGCCTCTGCCGGTTGTACCTTCATCGCCCTGCGTGCCGGAATGCCTATACCAATCGCAATCATCAATCCTATCAGCAGGAAGCTGATGGCAGCGCAAAGCAACAAACGCTCCCACTCCAAGGTCGTACCGTTGCGCCAGGAGTTCAGTTCCATGCTTGCCAGATTATAGTCTATGAGCAAAGCAACAGGCGTGACAAGCAACAGCAAAAGCAGCCCTTCGCTTATCAGACGGGTGAAAATACTCATGTCCGATGCTCCATGCACCTTATGCAGGGCAATCTCCGAACGGCGTTGCTGGGTACGGAACCAGAAAGTGCCGAGCAGTCCCAAAAATATATTCAGCAACAGAAATCCCATACCCATTACGTAATTGCGCAGGTCATTGCTCCATGTCTGCTGGAAATTACGGCGGATGTCCTTAAAGGAACGTATTTCGGAGATAAAGATATTGCCGATGCGGAACTGTTTCTCACTGTCCGTTTTCAGGCGTTGGATGAAATCATGGTCCTGATTTTCGCGGACACGGACACAGAGTTCCAATCCCGTATCATACCAATCGAGTTTATAAAGAAAGGTATACGAATCGCGGGCCTGCTCGAAATCATTGTAACGTACATCCTTCAAGGCCGCTCCCAGCCGGTAGGTTTGTATTGTGTCGCCGAAAAGCCTGAAGCTCTTGCCTACGAATTCCGTCAGCGGATGGCCGTACTTCCGGTAAAGGTTGTCGGAAGCAAGGAACTCTCCCTTTTCCAACATCCCGGCAAGCTGCTCGGGCGTCTCGCCACGTGTGCCCTGATAACGGAACACACGCACAAAATCGGGAGTCACCAAACGGCGTATCGTCCAACTACCGGAGACCAGCGTATCGTACTGCACCAAATCTGTGGAGTTACTGCCATTATATGGATATGAGTTTTGCGAAAGGCTCACCGCCTCTATCTCCGGACGACGGCGCAGACGGTCCACAAGTTCAAGAATATCGGCATCTTCCTGCTCATCGGTCTGGTTCGGGATATAATCGGGACTCTTATCGGTAAGCTTTCCCATTTCGATAAGGTAGCAATGGCTGATGTCGAAGCCCCGCGGCTCCAGATAAGTTGCCATACGCGTATAAAGATAGTCCACCACAAACCACATCACAACGCTTACAACCAGCAATTCCAACGCCAGCCACAGGTTATTGCGCCATTCATTCTTTATCTGTACCAAAAGTTTCTTAGTCATTTCTTTCCGTAATTAATAGTTAGCGACAAGCGTTTAGTGCAACCGTCCTCCCAATGCGTTCACTATCCCGATGCGGGAAGCCTTCCATGCCGGGAAACCGCTGCTCATCAGATTCAGCACAAAGCAGAACAGCAACGCCCACCCAAAGGTGGAAGCATGAAGCAGAATGGAAGCATCCACTTCCGGCGGGTTCAAAGTCTGACTGAATTCCTGCGCAAAAAGCAAGGTATTGCCCACGTATGCAAAGGCCACGCTCAACAGCAAACCGACAATACCTGCCAATAAAGTCATTACCAGATTCTCCGCCACAATCTGCCCTATCAGCTCCATCCGTGTACTGCCGAAAGCACGGCGCACTCCGATTTCCGATACCCGCTGACGCAAGCGGCTCTGTGTCATACTCGAAAGATTGATGGCAGGCACTATCAGCAGAATGACGAAGATGATAATCCGCTGACGGCGCGCCGCATTCACATCCGGTTCGATATTGGCACCGAAAGCGATGGAATTCTTTTCCTGGTCGTAAGGGCGGTTGCGGTAAATCAGCTTCCAGCCGTTCTCTCCGATAAGCGTATTATACTCTGATTTACGACGTTCCGCTTCCTGGCGGATAGCGGGAAAATCATCCCGACTGTGCGCCAGCATCGTACAACTCATCATTCCCATGTGCCGGTCGTTCCAAGCCTCCTTATCCATTCCCGTAGAAGTATACGGGACCCATACCTGTCCGTAAGCGCAGTCGGCCAGCGTAGACACATCTTTCACGACACCGGCAACGCGGTAAGGCGCATGATTGAGAAGAAACTCGCGCCCCACGGCATCCGTCGTGCCGAAAAGGCTGCGCACCACACTCTCCGTAAGTACAGCCACCGGTTGACCTGCATCGAATGTTGCTTTATCATAAGGCTTTCCACCAATAAAGGAGAAGTCAAATACGCGCCAAAAGATGTCGTCCGTTTGTCGCAAGTCCACACTGATCGCCGGACTGCCCGGCAGAGATACAGGAGTGGATATAGGAAAAACAGTATAAATAGTAACGGCTTCCGGTGTCTTCAACGACTGGAAACATTCGCGGGCAGTCTGTGCGCTCATCGGTCCGTTACTTGTGCCGTCTCCCCAATTTGAGTTGGAGATACTCATCCACTTGACGTGCAGGAAGCGGTCACGGTTACTTTCGGGCGCAAAAGGGACAACCTTTACCTGCTGCATCATTACCACCAGCATAATAAGAAATATGGCAAGCGCAGTACCGGCTATGCTGACGGCACTCATCACCGGCTGCTGCCGCAACTGCGCCCAGGCTTGTGTGAAGTATTGCTTTATCATCTTAACGGCCTATTTTCAAATTATCTGTATTTACTCCTCCTATGCCTCCTTTGGAAATATCGGCATGTCCGGCGGTTCCGCTCAAAGTGACGCTACCCACACCACCCATTTTGGCAGACAAATAATCGCAGGCTACATGAATATCGGCGCTGCCTACTCCGCGCAAGGCAACTTTCAGCTCGTTGCACGTCAAGTCGGAGACATTCACTTCACCCACACCTTTTATCTCGAATGACACGGCATCGAGCTTCAAGGGCTTCTCACATTTAAATTCGCCTACACCGGTAAACTCCACCTCCTTCAAGTCGGGAGCCGAAATCCAGATAGTCACGCCATCCTTCTGATTGCTCCTACGCTTGTTTTTCCCGTCCTTGAAACCTATCAGCAGGCGGCCGTCCTTCACTGTGGTCTGCGTATTCTTCACGTACCTCTCCCTGCCTTCAATCCTAAAAGAATAAGTATCACTCTGTGTAAAATGAATTGTCCCCACAGAGGTTATCTCAACGGACGAGAAAGCATCCACCTTACGTACTTCACTTACTTTTGCATCTTGTGCACAAACACTCAGCATACCTGCAAAGGCCAATACCAATGCAATGATAACACCCGCTATATCAGTTCTCATATTTCTTCTTTTTTTATTTTGTTTCACATTCTATTCTTCGTGCAATGCCTCTGCCGGCTGTATCTTGATAGCCTGCCGTGCCGGGAACCATATTCCAATCACCACCATCAGCGCTATCAGCAGCCATGCACCCAACGAGCCCAGCAGGAAACGCAGGAAGCTCCATTTCACCGGCCAGGTGGTAATCAGTTCCGTATGTCCCATTGTAAATTCGGCAATGCCCACGTTATAACAGACAATCATGGCGGGCAGCGTAACAAGAGTCAGCAACAGCAATCCCTCCCCCATGAGCAGGCAGAATATCTGCTTCTTCGTGCTGCCCATGGCAAGCCGCAAAGCTATTTCATTGCGGCGCCTACGGGTACGGAACCAGAAAGTGCCTATCAGCCCCAGGAACACATTCACCAACAGGAATACCACCACAACCGTTTGCGTATTCACCTTATCCACATCGCCTTTCATCACTTCAAACTGATATTGCTGCTCCGTATAAGGCACAACGTCGGCTATGAACATATTGTCGGTGTCCAGGTGCGGGGCTATCTCTTTCAGAAACTTGCTCCGGTAATCGGGAGAGTCCATGTTTTCCTTCACGCGGAAAACAATCTGCGCTCCATCATCCCGCAATTCGGTCCGTATCACATTCTCGTCAATTCTCCGGAAAGCCCACTCTGCATCTGCCCCATAGCGATAGGAACGGAAACTGCCGATCATACCGCACTGTATTACCACGTTCGCGGAATCTCCGTACCAGCTCAAGGGAGTATCCAAAGAGAAGCCGGGTACTCTTTCCTTATAATAGTCGGCCGCACCCTCGCTCAGCATCACATAATTGCCGGACGTGACATCATTCCCCACAGGCATTGCCGCAAACGGACGTCCGGCATCTTCCTTCATGCGAAATACCCGCGTATATCCTCCGGTAGCGTTTATTATACGCACCGCACAACCGATGGTATCCTGCACAGCCAGCGAGTTATAGGAATTATTGCCGCTCATCGGCAGGCTCCAATACGACAGGGCGGCCACTTCAACCGCAGGCTCCCTTTCGAGCTTCTGCAGGATGCCCAGGTATTTGTCCGCACTCGTCATGCTGCTGTCCCGGCTTTCACCGCCCTTAATCATTGAAAGCTGGTACACATGGTCTATGTTATAGCCCAACGGGCGATAGAACGTATACTTCAGGCATCCCAGCGAATCGCAGAGAAACCACATCACGATAAATACCAGAAACAATTCTGCAAGCACCCATCCGTTACTGCGGAGACGCGCCCGAATCATACGTAAGTTATGTACTATGAATTTCATAATCAATCTCGCTTTATTTATCGTTCAAAGAATCCACAATTGTGTGCCGTGCGGCAAGCCATGTAGGCAGGCCTGCGCTCAGCAGGTTGATGACCAGACAGAAAAGGAATGCCAGACAGAACACCGTAGGGCTGAACAGTACCGACATGCTCAGGTCGAACTCGCCGGAAGTGCCGGTGTTCTGATTGTTGGTGAACAGCCACGTACGCATGCCGTACACGGCCAGATAGCTGAACACCAGCCCCACCGCTCCGCCAATCAGAGTCAGTACGAGGTTTTCATTCAAGATCTGCCTTATGAGTACGCCGCGCGTCGCTCCGAATGCCTTACGCACGCCCAGTTCGCTGATGCGCTGCTGCATACGGCTGTTGCTCAGGCCGCACAGATTGAGCGACGGCACTAAAAGAACAATGAGCAATGCCAGAGCGTACTGTATGTACAACATCCGCAAATCCGGCCCCACGTTGGCCCACACATGGTTGACATGCGTCACGATTTCATCGGGCTGTTCCATAATGTCCATCAGCGTTTCGGCCTGTACGGCATTGATGTCTTTCACCCGCTTCGCTATTCCCTGCCTGATGGCCGGAATATCTTCGGAAGAACGTGCCAGCGCCACCACCGTATGCGATTGGGCATAACTCCAAATGGAAGTGGCATCCTGCAACTTGGCGGGATACATGCGCCACACTTGCGCATAAGCATCCTTCGCAATGACCGAAACATCCTTTACCACCCCGCAGATACGCGCTTCGTTACGGTTCAGCAGCACCGTCTTGCCTACTGCATCCGTAGTGCCGAACAGTTTCCGCGCCACAGAAGCAGCCACGACAATGGCGGACACATCACCGCCCCGGTCGGAATCGTCGAATCCCCGTCCTGCGACAAACTGCATCCGGAACACTTTCCAGAATCCCGGGTCGGTTTCCATAGCATCCACTTTCACCGCATTAGTGCCGTCGGGCATGGAAACCAGGGCGACCGTTGCCGGAACAAATGCCGTACAGGCCTCTACTTCGGGCAACGGCTGCACACAGTTCTTCATGAAAGCCGGCGAACAGGCTGTATAATTATTCCAGTTCTTGTTTTCCTTACCCTGCAAATGCATCTTGCTTATGTAGAGAGAGCGGTTACGGTTCACTTCCGGCTCGATGTCGGCATATTTCATCTGCCAGGTAATCACAATCGCCATAATCATGGTAATGGCAAATGCCGTACCCAATATGAATATGGTACTCAGCAACGGGTTCTGCCGTAAAAGTATAAAAGCTTGGCGAATGGTCTGCATTTTTGAGTTATGAGTTATAAGTTATGGATTATGGGGGTTATTCTACTTGACGGCCGTCGAAGAAGCGGATTGTCCTTGAGGTCTGTCTGGCTTGCTCTTCATTGTGGGTTACCATTACGATGGTGCGCCCGTCTTCCTTGTTCAGTCGATGCAGCAACTCCATCACTTCCGCTCCCATTTTGGAGTCCAGGTTACCGGTAGGCTCATCGGCGAGGATTATCTCCGGATTGCCGATAATGGCGCGTGCGATGGCAACACGCTGGCACTGACCGCCGGAGAGCTGTGTAGGCATGTGGCGCATGCGGTGGCTCAGGCCTACTTTCTGCAACACTTCCTCTGCCAGGCGGCGACGTTCTTTGGACGATACCTTTCTGTACAGCAAAGGCAGCTCCACGTTGTCCAGCACATTCAGCGAGTTAATCAAATGGAAAGACTGGAATACAAAGCCCAGCTTCCGGTTACGGAAAGCCGCCAGTTCCTTGTCCTTCATGCCGTCCACCTTGGTACCGGCTATTTCAATCGTGCCGCCGGTAGGCGCATCCAGCAAACCCATAATATTCAGCAAAGTAGATTTACCGCAACCGGAAGGTCCCATGATACTGAGAAATTCCCCCTTGTTCACTTCGAGGTTCACATTCTCCAACGCTACGGTTTCAATCTCGTTGGTACGATAAATCTTGTTGATGCCAGTTAACTTAATCATAATGGTAGGTATTTAATTGTTATTTCAGTTTCAGCTTATTCTTGTTCTTATATTGGCTCATGTCACTCACCACCACCTCATCGCCCGGTTGCAAGCCGCCAATAACTTCCACAAACTCAAAGTTGGAATCGCCCAACTGCACTTTGCGTTTCACAATCTCCTTGTCGGAATTGCGTACAAACAGTTCGTACTCCCCGCGACCCACGTAGTAAGAGGCGTTGGCTATGCGCATCACGTCCTCTTTCACGGCATTCATCACATATACGTCCGTCTTCAGGCCGGAGCGCAGACGGCGGTTGTTGTCCTCATTCAACTGTACGGTGAAGGAAATAACACCATTCTTGGACAACGGAGTGACGCTGCTCACCGTACCTTCCAGCTTCTCGCTGCCTATCTTGACTATCGCCTTGCCGCCGGCGGCAACACGGTCGCCGTACGTGTCGGCTATCTCACCCTCTACCTTGAAGTGGCTCAAGTCGGAGATGACGGCAATCTGCGAACCTTCCGCCACCTGCGCGCCGATCTGGTTGTTTATGTAAGTGAGGATTGCCTTGCGGGGCGAGCGGACCTGCGCATCGTCCAGCGTGCGTTTCGTTTCGGCAAGCGTTTTTCTGAAGATGCTGAAGTCCAGCTCCTGTACCTGATATTCGGCATCCAGCACTTCCTTCTCGTTGGCGTACTGCTGCTTCAACTGTTCGTATTCCAGCTCCGCCACGTTATAACTCAACTCTGCCTGACGCACTTTGTCGGTAGTGCCCGAACCGAGGCTGTCGAGGTATTGCTCGTTGCGCAACTCCACCTTTTTGCGGTTCAGTTGCATGGCAGAGACTTTTATCTTCATCTCCAGGTCGTTCAGCTTGGTCATATTCTCAAGCTTGAGCTGCTTCAGCTTGTAGCTGCGCATCTGCTCCTCATCGAGTTTCTGCTTGTAGTCGGTTTCGGCACTCTGTAAGTCCAGCTTCAGGATGGGCGTGCCTATATCCACGCTGTCGCCGCCTTTCTTATATACTTCCAGAATACGGGTGTTGATGGGCGAGTTGATAATCTCCTCAAAGGCAGGAACCACCTTTCCGGAAGCGCTTACGCTGACCTCAATCGTGCCTGTACTTACCTGGGAGAACACGATGTCTTTCTCCTTCACCCCCGTGCGCATCAATGAAATGAGCACACTGATAACGACGATACCCGCAGCGCCCATGCCGCCATAGCGAATGATTTTCTTGTTACGCTCTTTGTTACGAACTTCTTTCGGAATCTCTCTATCCATATTTTCTGTCTTTATTTACCGTTTTACGTTGCTGCCGTCCTGTTGCGTAAACGGACAGCCTGCGATTCTTCGCCCTTATACTTGCCAAATCCGTGCCAAAAACATAAATCATTGAAAACAAGCGTTAAGGCAAAAAGAAGAGTGTCCGTTTTCGGACACTCTGTACATTTTCGGATAGCTGCACTGTACGAAAAGAAGAAACAGACGGAAGAGAAAGCACAATGGTACGGCGGAAGAAATATAAACGACAGGGGATAACGGGGAAAACTCCTCACCTCAGCGTCCGTTTCCCCCTTTGGTATTTGTCATGCCACGCGTTGGTACTTGTCATACCACTCTTTGGTACGGCATGTACCACACTGTGGTACTACGAATACCGCACTGTGGTACGAGAGATACCAACGGTTGGTACTCCGCGTACCAAGCCGAGGTATTTCCCGGTACATCCTTTCTTGTGATTATCAAGCACTTACGATAATATTCCCTGAACGTTATCTCAGACGCAGTCTGTCCCCTACTTCGGGCACATATTCCGCATCCTTGCGGTTCATCTTATACAGATTCTTCAGGCGGATGCCGTACTTCTGCGAAATGGAGTGCATGGAATCGCCGTCTTTTACAATATAAACGGTATGAGGTTTGGCGGCTTTCTTACGCTTGTCTTTCAGATAGATGATGTCGCCTGCCTCTAAGGTGTACTCTTTATGCAGGTCGTTATACTTCACCAGTTTGCGCCAACTGATGTCGAACTCTTTGCCCAGGAACTGGAAAGTATCGCCGTCGCGGGCCACAACGTAGGCAATGTCGTTGGCAATATACACCTGATGCGGGTTGGCAAGCCAGGGTTTCTTCTTCAGTTCTTTCTCCCACTTGCGGGCCTCGCGCTTGCTCATGCCGCGGCTGTCGTACTTATACAGGTCATAGTCCTCGATAATGGTTATCAGGCGATTGGCATAGGAAGGGTCTGTGGCGTATCCCGCTTTTTTCAGGCCGCGCGCCCAGCCTTTGTAGTCGGTAATCTTCAACTTAAACAGGAAAGCATAGCGTGCGCCGCGTTTCAGGAAGAGCGAGTGGTCCTCGTAGGAGTCCTTCGGGTGGCGATAGGCGCGGAAGCACTCTCCTTTGGCATCGTCGTCGTGGTACACTCTCCGCCCGCGCCAGTCGCTATGGCACTTTATGCCGAAGTGGTTGTTGCTCTTGCGTGCCAGTGCGCTTTGTCCCGCACCGCTCTCCAGCAGGCCTTGTGCCAGTGTGATGCTGGCGGGTATCTTATGTTCCTTCATCTGCTCCACGGCAAGCGGGGCATATTGTTTGATATATTCGTTGTAACGGGAATTTCTGCGTTGTGCCTGCACAGCCACGCAAATAAGGAGAAGTGCTATGATAGCAGTCAGTCTGAATATAGGTTTCATGCTTCGAGTGTTGAATTTGACACAAAAGTCTGCAAAAGAATTGAAAAAACCAATCTCTTTCCTATCTTTGTAACATTAATTACAATAAACCATTATTCTATGAAGGACCTGAACATACAGATTGCCATCAAGATATACGAATACGAAGAGCTGAATGCCGCCGACCGCGAGCTTCTGGATGCCGCCCGGCAGGCAACTTACCGCAGTTATGCCCCCTATTCGCACTTCTCGGTGGGCGCAGCCGCCCGGTTGGCAAACAATATCATCGTTACCGGAACCAATCAGGAGAATGCAGCCTATCCGTCGGGGCTTTGCGCGGAACGCACCACTTTGTTCTATGCCAACTCCCAATATCCCGACCAGGCTGTGGAGACACTCGCCATAGCCGCCCGCAACGAACGCGGCGAGTTCCTGGAAGAACCGATTCCCCCGTGCGGCGCCTGCCGGCAGGTGATGCTCGAAACGGAAAAACGTTTCAAACGTCCCATGCGCATACTGCTGTCCGGCGAAAAAGGCATTTATGAATTGAGAAGTGTGGGCGCATTGCTGCCGCTTTCGTTCGATGCGTCTTCCATGTTATAAAACAAATACCTACCTCTGCAACTGCTAACCAACAAATACCACCACCAATGAGAATATCCAAATAAAGACAGCACATTTCGGTAAACATCGCTTTATATATGCTTTTCATATCAGAACGCTGAGCATCACTCAAAAGGAAAATGTTTAGCCTTTACTGTGTTTGTCTGTTCCCCACAGCCTTACAAGAGTTGAAAGTGTGTCGTACAGACACCTATGTTATCTACCCTAAACACAGTAATTTTATGAGTATCATTATTAAAGACCTTAGCTATACCCATACCGATAAGGAAGTTTTGTTTTCCAACCTCAATCTGATTATCAATTCCGGAGAAAAGACCGCGCTGACAGGCAATAACGGTTGCGGAAAGTCCACCCTGATGCGTATCCTTGCGGGAGAAGCAGCACCGAGCGCCGGTAGTGTACATTGTTCCGGACATCTTTACTATGTGCCCCAGCATTTCGGACAATATGACGGCCGGACGGTTGCGCAGGTATTAGGCATAGACCGTAAGCTAACTGCACTCCATGCCATTCTGAACGGTGATACAGCGGAAGAACACTTTGCCCGGCTCGACAACGACTGGAATATCGAAGAGCGTACCCAAGCCGTTCTCCACGCCTGGCATTTGAACGGTATCTCTCTTTTACGCCCGTTAGAGGGGCTTAGCGGCGGAGAGAAAACACGCCTGTTCCTTGCCGGCATGGAACTGAAAGAACCGGACACCCTACTGCTGGACGAACCGACCAATCATCTGGATACTGCCGGGCGGAAACGTCTGTATGATTTCGTACACCGCACTTCGGCTACGGTGCTCGTTATCAGTCACGACCGTACTCTGCTAAATCTGTTACCCGCCATTTGCGAACTCTCCCGCAACGGACTGGCTTGCTACGGCGGCAATTACGACTTCTACAAAGAACAGAAGGAAGTGCACCGCAATGCCCTGCAACAGCAGTTGGAAGAAAAAGAAAAGGCCTTGCGCCTCGCCCGCAAGACCGCCCGTGAAATGGAAGAACGGAAAGCCAGACAAAACACACGAGGCGAAAAGGCTTCCATAAAGAAAGGTATTCCGCGTATTCTGTTAGGCGGTCTGAAGAATCATGCCGAAAACAGCAGTAGCAAACTCAGCAATGTCCATGCCGAAAAGACGGACAAGATTCAACAGGAAATAACAAACCTGAAAGGCTCCCTGCCGCAAACAAACAAGCTGAAAACCGACTTCAATGCTTCGGCATTGCACACAGGCAAAATACTCGTCACGGCACAGAATATCAACTTTCATTATCCGGACAGCAACACAAACCTTTGGACGGTTCCGCTCAGTTTTCAGCTACGCAGCGGCAACCGGTTCTGCATTAAAGGTGATAACGGCAGCGGCAAAACAACCCTGCTGAAACTGATTACCGGCGAACTGACACCGACCGGCGGAACGATAGAGCGTGCAGACTTTACCTATATTTATCTGGATCAGGAGTACTCCCTTATCCAAAATGAATATACCGTTTCGGAACAAGCGGAAGCCTTCAATCTGCGGCATCTGCCGGAGCATGAAACAAAGACCATCTTAAACCGTTACCTTTTCCCACAGGACGTCTGGAACAAGCCTTGCAGCAAATTAAGCGGCGGTGAGAAAATGCGTCTTGCCTTCTGCTGTCTGATGATTGCCGATAACACTCCCGACCTGTTTATTCTGGACGAGCCCACCAATAATCTGGACATCGAAAGTATTGAAATCATCACAGCTACGATACGTAACTATCAAGGTACCGTACTTGCTGTCTCACACGACCGGGATTTTCTGAAAGAAACAGGAATTGAACAAGAAATAAGCTTTTTTCTGTAAAATCGGTAAAAACAAACGTAATCCATATACACAAACTAATTATAAACTCCTTATTTTTGCAATGATAAAACTATTATGACTATGTTACGTACTATCAGACTGACACTTGCAATTGTATTCTTTGCACTCGTCACGCTCCTGTTCCTCGATTTCACCGGAACGCTGCACGGCTGGATGGGCTGGATGGCGAAGATACAGTTTCTCCCCGCACTGCTCGCACTGAATGCAGGCGTGATACTGCTGCTTGTTGCATTGACCCTGCTGTTCGGACGCGTCTATTGCTCCGTTATCTGCCCGCTCGGCGTATTTCAGGATGTCATTTCCTGGTTTGCAGGCAAACGGAAGAAAAACCGTTTCCGCTATTCTCCCGCCAGGAAATGGCTGCGTTACGGAATGTTGGCAGTGTTTGCCGTGACCCTCATTGCAGGCGTGCGCTTTCATGCGGTTGCTTCGCTGCTCGAACCGTATAGCACTTACGGGCGCATCGCTTCCAGTCTCTTCGCTCCCGTCTATCAGTGGGGCAATAATCTGCTGGCATATCTGGCGGAACGGGCGGACAGCTACGCTTTCTATGAAACAGAGGTATGGATGAAAAGCCTGCCTACCTTCATCATTGCGGCCCTCACTTTTGTCGTGCTCATCATATTGGCATGGCGAGGCGGACGTACGTACTGCAACACGATTTGTCCGGTAGGTACGGTGCTCGGTTTCCTGTCCGGGTATTCTCTTTTCAAACCGGTCATAGATACCGAGAAGTGCAACGGCTGCGGACTTTGCGCACGCAACTGCAAGGCATCGTGCATCAACTCCAAAACCCACGAAATTGATTACAGCCGTTGCGTGGCATGCATGGACTGCCTGGATAAATGCAGACAAGGAGCCATCACCTACACCCGCCGCCGTCATAAAGCGGATGCTGCGAAAATATCCGCCCGGAATCAGACTCAATGTACAACAACTTCTACCGGACCGGCAGATGATACCCGGCGCGCATTCCTCTCGGCAACGGCAGTATTGGCCACTACCGCCGCTCTAAAGGCGCAAGAGAAGAAAGTAGACGGTGGACTGGCCGCCATCGAAGACAAGAAGATACCCGTACGTGCCGCCGCCATTACTCCTCCGGGGTCGTTGAGCGCACGCAATTTTGCACAACACTGTACGGCTTGCCAGCTATGCGTTGCGGTGTGTTCCAACCAGGTGCTGCGCCCCTCTTCCGACCTGACACGGCTGATGCAGCCGGAAATGTCCTACGAGCGCGGCTACTGCCGTCCCGAATGTACCAAGTGTTCGGAAGTTTGTCCGGCAGGTGCTATCCGGCCGATAACGAAAGCCGACAAATCGGCCATCCAGATAGGTCATGCCGTATGGATAAAGGAGAATTGCATCTGCATCACCGATAAGGTGGAGTGCGGCAACTGCGCCCGCCACTGCCCAGTCGGCGCCATACAAATGGTGGCTTCGGACTCCGGGAATCCGCAATCCCCCCAAATACCCGTTGTCAATACCGAACGCTGCATCGGCTGCGGCGCATGTGAGAACCTGTGTCCGGCACGCCCGTTCAGCGCAATCTATGTGGAAGGACATATCATGCACAGAACGGTGTGAGAATCAGATGACAAAACGATAAAGGAAAATCTTCGATACGTTCTGAACACCAGACAGTACCGAGAAGAATAAATACGAGTAACTATGGAAGAGAAGAAGAATAAGAATAACAGCAAGATAAACCGCCGGGACTTCTTCAAGCTTGCCGGCGCAGGGACGTTTGCATCGGCAGCCGCACTGTATGGCTGCTCCGGCAAGAACAACCGTTCGGACAGCGAATCGGCCGCTTTGGGTGAAATTCCTACCGATAAGATGGTGTACCGTACCAATCCCACCACGGGCGACCGGGTATCCTTATTGGGCTACGGCTGCATGCGCTGGCCTACCCGGAAGCGGGCTGACGGAAACGGAGATGAGATAGACCAGGAAGCCGTCAACGAACTGATTGACTATGCCATCGCCCACGGCGTGAACTATTTCGACACATCGCCCGTGTATGTGCAGGGTTGGTCGGAGAAGTCAACGGGAATAGCACTGAAACGCCATCCGCGTGAAAAGTTCCTGATAGCCACCAAACTGTCCAACTTTTCCAATTACACCCGCGAGAATTCAATCGCCATGTATCGGAAATCGTTCGAGGACCTGCAAGTGGACTACATCGATTATTATCTGTTGCACTCCGTCGGCAATGGCGGCATCAAGACATTCCGGGCACGGTACATCGACAACGGTATGATTGATTTTCTGATGGAAGAACGCAAGGCCGGGCGTATCCGGAACCTGGGATTTTCGTTTCACGGAACAACGGACGTGTTTGATGAAATACTGGCCATGCACGACCGCATACACTGGGATTTCGTGCAAATCCAACTCAATTATGCCGACTGGCGGCATGCTTCGGGCAATAATGTCAATGCCGAATATCTGTATGGCGAACTCGTTAAACGCGACATTCCCGCCATTATCATGGAACCGCTGCTGGGAGGACGGCTATCCAGACTGAACGACCACTTGGTGGCACGCCTGAAACAGCATCGTCCGCAAGAGAGTGTGGCTTCCTGGGCATTCCGCTTTGCCGGGAGCTTCCCCAAGGTACTGACGGTACTGAGCGGCATGACGTATATGGAACATCTGCAGGACAATCTCCGCACCTATTCCCCCCTCGACCCTTGCACGGAAGAAGAACTGGCTCTGCTGGAAGATACGGCGCAGGTAATGCTTACCTATCCTATCATCCCGTGCAACGACTGCAAGTATTGCATGCCTTGTCCCTACGGACTGGACATTCCCGCCATTCTGCTGCATTACAACCGTTGCGTCAACGAAGGCAATATACCCAAAAGCAGCCGGGATGAGAACTATCGCGAAGCCCGCCGCGCCTTCCTCATCGGTTATGACCGTAGCGTACCGAAGCTCCGCCAGGCAAGCCATTGTACAGGATGCGACCAATGCAACCCGCACTGTCCTCAAAGCATCGATATACCCCAAAAGTTACAGGAAATAGACCGGTTTGTAGAAAATCTCAAACAAGAGAGATTATAATACAAACGGAAAAAGAAAATACGCCCTATCTTTGGCGGAGCAAATAATGAAGAAAGCGATACGAATGAAGAAAAAAAACATATTACTCCTTTCGATAGCCGGCCTTTGGACAATGGCGGGATTTGCGCAGGCTGCAAAGGACAGCGCGCGCATTGCCCGGAACCTGACTATAGACGAAGTGGTAGTAACCGGAACAAGAAACGAAACGGATATACGGCATCTGCCGATGACCATCTCCGTAGTGAACCGCAAGGTGTTGGAGCAACGTTTCCAACCATCCGTACTGCCCGCACTGACAGAGCAAGTGCCCGGACTGTTCGCTACAAGCCGTGGCATCATGGGATACGGCGTGTCCACGGGAGCGGCAGGCGGAATGAACCTGCGCGGCATCGGCGGCAGTCCTACGGCTGGTTTGCTGGTGCTGATTGACGGCCATCCCCAATATATGGGATTAATGGGACATCCCATTGCCGATGCCTATCAGACCATGCTAACCGACCGGGTGGAAGTGCTTCGCGGCCCTGCCTCGGTGCTGTATGGTTCCAACGCCATGGGTGGCGTTATCAATATCGTAACCCGCAAGATGCAGGAAGACGGGGTTAAGACCCATGCGCAAATCGGCTACGGCTCCTACAACACATTGCAGACGGAAGTTTCCAACCGCATCAGGAAAGGGCGTTTCAGCAGTATTGTCACCGGCTCTTACAACCGTACCGACGGGCATCGCGACAATATGGAGTTTGAGCAATACGGCGGGTATGCCAAGCTGGGATATGACTTCAACGATTCCTGGAAACTGTGGGGCGATGTAAACATCACGCAGTTCAAGGCCTCTAATCCGGGCGAGGCCGGTAATCCGTACATAGACAATGACTCCCGCATCACGCGCGGCATGACTTCGCTCGCTCTCGAAAACCATTATGAAAAGAGCTCCGGCGCCTTGAGTTTCTTCTATAACTGGGGACGCCATAAAATCAATGACGGCTATCATCCCGGCGGTACGCCGCAGGAATCCCACTTCAACTCCAAAGACCGCATGCTGGGCGTGTCGTGGTATCAGAGCGCAACGCTTTTCACCGGTAACCGTCTGACCACGGGTTTCGACTATCAGCACTTCGGCGGCGAATCATGGAACCGGATGGTGTCTACCGGCGAACGTGTTCCGGGTGTAGACAAGCAAATGGATGAATTTGCCGGATATGTAGACTTCCGTCAAGACCTCGGCGAATGGCTCTCTCTGGATGCGGGCATCCGTGTAGACCACCATTCGCATGTAGGCACGGAATGGATTCCGCAAGGTGGCCTTTCGTTCCACTTGCCCCGACAGATGGAAGTGAAAGCAATGGTGAGCAAGGGATTCCGTAACCCCACCATCCGTGAGATGTACATGTTTCCGCCACAGAATCCGGATTTAATGGCGGAAAGCCTGATGAGCTACGAGTTGTCTTTCTCGCAACGGGTGTTGGACGGTGCTTTGTATTACGGCATAAACCTCTACTACATTGACGGCGACAATATGATTATGACCGTTCCTACGGACGGCAAGCCCAAGAACGTAAATACCGGCAAGATTGAAAACCGGGGCATTGAAGCCAATATCGGTTACCTGTCTCTTATACACATCTCCGAGCCCACGAGACTCCTGAGC
>ERZ1026933.24-NODE-24-length-29910-cov-5.817016_pt1 | contig 29910 bp, 22 predicted proteins | sample MGYA00519252_ERZ1026933 | MGnify/ENA primary metagenome ERZ1026933 (study PRJEB26926, sample SAMN06164828) | human gut metagenome | biome: ENVO:00009003; feature: ENVO:2100002; material: ENVO:00002003 | host: Homo sapiens | place: USA | collected 2012 ... | reverse complement strand
TCCGCGCATCGTGAGCCGACCTGGAGCCCTCTGCTGGAGAATACCTACGAGATCAGCACGCCCACGCTTAAAAACGATGTCTATACCTGCACCCTCACCATCAAGGCGGAAAAGTACGTCGGTGAGTATAGCGGCACCGTGTATCGCGTAGGCAAGCATGAGCTGGATGACGATGCCACCAAGGACATCGTGCTGACTTGGGACGGCCAGAAGTGGACTGCCGAAAAGGACAGTGTCACCTTCAAGGTCAAGTGTACGCTTTACACCGTTATCTACACCGACGGCGTGAAGAACAAGGTGATCTTCAAGGATGAAGTTCACAAGGATCTGGCCTACGGCTCCGATACACCCAAGTTCACCGGCGGCACTCCCAAGCGCACCGGCTACACCTTCACCGGTTGGTCTCCCAAGGTTGCTGATACGGTGACCGGCAATGTCACCTACGTAGCCCAGTGGAAGTCCAACTCCGGCAAGGACAACGTTCCCAAGACCGGCAGCGGTGAGATTGCCATGATTCTGGGCAGCGTTCTGATGTTCTCCTTCTGCGGCGCGGCTGCTGTCTGCGTCTACGACCGCAAGAGAAGACAGGGTTAAGAAAACAACGTAAACTGTTGAACGAGGGCGGTGGCGGAGATTCCGTCGCCGCCCTTTTCCGGCGGATGCCCTTCCGGAGCATCCCATATTGAGAGGAAAGAAACATGGCAAACAGGCAAGGCAAATTCCAGACACCCCGCACCCCCGTCCCGCCCCGCCGCAATGACGCCGGGCAGCGCAGACGGAGAAGAAGAGGCCCCAATCCCCTTTTCATCATCCTCGTGGCAGTGTTCTGCATCGCGCTGATCGCGGTGGCTGCCATCCTGATCCATATGGGCAAAGCCCGCAGTGATTTCCGCAAACTCTCCGAAATGGTGGAGGAAAACGCCACGGCCACCGCTGCCCCCGTGGAGACCACGCCGCCGGAGACCCGGTCCATCGGGCCGACCACGGAAACCACCGTCCCCACGGAGCCTGAGCCGACGGAGCCGGTGATGCTGGCGAAGTATGCCCCCCTGTATGAGCAGAACCACGATCTGTTTGGCTGGCTGCGCATCGACGGCACCGTCATCGACTACCCGGTGATGCACACCCCCACCGATCCGGAAAAATATCTGCACACGAATTTTAAGCGGGAGTACAGCTTCGGCGGCATTCCCTTCATCGACGCCAACTGCTCCGCCGACAGCGACAATCTGCTGATCTACGGCCACAACATGCTGGACGGCAGCATGTTCCGCTCCCTGCCCAAGTATGAGAGCAAATCCTACTGGCAGGCGCACCCCACCATCCACTTCGACACTCTCTACGAGGAGGGCGAGTACGAGGTGCTTGCGGCCTTCTATGACCGGGTCTATTACACCTACGAGAACTGCTTCAAGTTCTATCAGTTCATCGACGCGGCGGACGAAGCGGACTTCAACAACGCCATCTCGAATTTCCGCTCCAAGGCGCTCTACGACACCGGCGTCACCGCGGCCTACGGCGACAAGCTCATCACTCTGGTGACCTGCGCCTACCACGTGGAGGACGGCCGTTTCGTTGTCGTCGCCCGAAAAAAGTGACCGTCATTCCATTCCCGCATATAACAGGGCTGTCTCATGGAGACGGCCCTGTTTTTTTGCCTGATTGCAGAAAATCGACGTCTTTTTCCATTGACTTTTGGCGTGATATTGCGTATAATTCAGGCATAAAGGTAATGATGGCGTTACCGTGCAGACGGTCTGTGCCTCCGGCATGGATCGCCAAATGAAAGGAGAGTATTTCAAGATGAAAAACCATGGTTTGCGCAGAATTTTCAGTCTGTTTCTGGCACTGTTCATGGTCTTCACACTTCTGCCCACGACTGCGTTGGCAGAGGATACGACGGGGGCTGACGAAACCCAGCCCAAGACCGTCGCAGTGGACGGGGACGAGAAGAAGACCGACCCCCCCCGCGCAGGAGCAGCCTAAGAACGAGAATCCCCCTGCACCGGAAGAGCCGAAAACATTCACCGTTACATATACTGACGGTGCAGACGGCGCAGTATTTGCCGATAAGGTTTGCCGCAACCTGTCGTTCGGTACCGCGACCCCCGCTTTCAGCGGCACCCCTGCTCGGGAAGGCTATACCTTCGCCGGCTGGAATCCCGCCGTTGCGGAAACCGTGACTGCGGATGTCACCTATGTTGCCCAATGGGAGGCGGGCAAGACCGGTCCAAGAAGAGTGACCGTGCCGCCGATTCCCGACCCCGATCCAGCTCCCGCCGCTTTGAACACTGGGCATAAGATCGATGTCCGATTCACCGTCCTGTATGTGGGTGATGAATTCAACATTGGCTACAATTACGGTTCTTCCGAAAAGACCCAGTTTGTTTGCCAGTACAAGACGAATCACTCCGACACCGCATATAACAACCACACGATCGCGATTTCTGATATTAAGGCCGCCGCAGGCCGCGCTTCTGTCAACAGCGGCTACCAGATCGTCGGTTGGTCGAAAGAATCCAACGCGAATCCCACAACGTGGTCGCTTAACAAGAGCGGTACGACCGCCTGCAATAAGGGCACTACGATCTATCTCGTAGCAAAGAACCCCAATCCCACCACGAAATATACATACACGCTGAACTATGATGCCAATGGCGGCACCGGCGCGCCCAGTGCTGATTCGTGGTCTACAACAGATGCATCTATCAGATACCACTCCTTTACAGTGAAGAATACCATTCCCACCCGGGAAGGCTATGTCTTTAAGGGCTGGAAGGCCAATGACGGGTCTGATACAATCTACACTGGTGGTATGACGTGTGCCGTATCCCAGTATGGCAATGATGTTGTCAAGAATGGCAACACCTGGACCAGAACGCTGTACGCCGTGTGGGAGGAGGACGCTCCCGCCCAGCCCACTCCCCTCGACGAGGCGGGTGTCAAGGCTCTGCTGGGCGAAAATGCGGTGCAGATTATCTGCACCAACACGCAGATCAGCCATGGCAGCAAGACCTTCGGTCTGATCGACGGCACGTTCACCGTTCATCAGAGCAATAACCGCTGTGAGGTCGTCATCAATAGCTTCAGCCCCTACGTGAACGAGTTCAACGCCGCTGTTAGCGTCCCTGCGGGAACGCACATTACCGACAACAGCATGGCGGGTCAGAATCGGACAAAAATCAATCTGGTATGGAGCGACGGAAAATGGGCTGCGGCGGATGCCCCCGCGAAGTACCATGTTCTGTGCAGCTCGCAGCCCGCGGAACCTACCGCTCCCGGCGAGGGCGATCTGGAAAATATTGAGAAGCTTGTAAGGATCGTATGCGACAGAAACATCCATGATGCCAAAGAATATGGCGTGATCGCAGGCTCGTGCGAGTTCGGCGACATCGACATGACCGGCGATGTGCCCACCTGCCCCGTCACCATTCAGGCGGCAGAGTATGTCAAAGCATACAATGGCACGATTGGTGTAGAACACACCATTACCGGTGATACCGAGAGGCTCCTTATCCTAGCCTGGGATGCGAACAATAATGTATGGCGGCCGATGACGGATACCCCCGTGACCTTCACGGTTATCTGCCCGCCCGCAAAGCCCGGTGCTGAAGATCTGGCCAAGCTGGAAGCGCCCGTGGAAGTGGTCTGCACCACGAAGCCCGAGACGCACGCCGCCGCACACTTCTCGCTGGGAGATGGAACATACACCATCGGCGATGTTGCCGGCAACAAAACTGACGGCTACACCTGCGACATTACCGTCACTGCTGACAGATATGTGTGGTGGTACAACTTGGACTATGGCAAGCACACCCTGACCGGTGACAACACCAAGACTCTTACGCTGAAGTACGTAGAGGGTCAGTGGGCTGTCGATACCCCCGTTACCTTCCCTGTCGAGTGCGAAACCGAACCCGAAACCACCTACACCGTGACCTACACCGACGGCGTGGAGAATGAAGAGATTTTTGCCGATCAGGTTTACGGCAATCTGCTGTCCGGCACCGCAACGCCCGCTTTCAACGGCACTCCCACTCGCGCGGGCTACAAGTTCCTCGGCTGGGAACCCACGGTTGCTGAAACCGTGACCGAAAATGCGACCTACGTCGCTCAGTGGGAAAAGCTCTACACCGTCACCTACACCGATGGCGTTGGCGGAAAAGCCTTTAAGGACGATGTCCATTCCGATCTGGAGAAGGACACCAAGACTCCTGCCTATAAGGATGGCATCCCCACTCGTAAGGGCTTCAAATTCCTGGGCTGGGAACCCGAAGTTGCCGACACCGTGACCGAGGACGTGACCTACATCGCCAAGTGGGGAGAACTCTACACCGTTACCTACACCGATGGCGCGAAGGGCAAGGCGTTCGAGGATCAGGTCTATGAGAACGTTCTGTCCGGCACCAAGACCCCCAATTTCGACGGCACTCCTACCCGTAAGGGCTACAAGTTCGTCGGTTGGGAACCCGAAGTCGCCGAGACCGTGACCGAGAACGTGACCTACACCGCCAAGTGGGAAGAGCTCTACACCGTTACCTACACCGACGGCGTGAATGGCAAGGCGTTCAAGGATCAGGTTTACAGCGATCTTGAGGCCGGAACCGATACCCCCAAGTTCGATGGCAAGCCCACCCGTAAGGGCTACACCTTCACCGGTTGGTCCCCCAAGGTCACTGACACCGTGACCAAGGATGTCACCTATGTCGCTCAGTGGAAGTCCGTGAAGAACGGCAAGGACAACATCCCCAAGACCGGCGACAGCGAGATCGTCATGGTTCTTGGCAGCGTACTGCTGTTCTCCTTCTGCGGCGCGGCTGCTGTAAGCGTCTACGACCGCAAGAGAAAACATTTCTAAAATACGCAAGGGAGGCGACGGATTTCCGTCGCCTCCCATTTTTTGCCCCCATAACGCGGCTGCCCCCACTCCGGCATTGACTTTTTCTGCCTGATGAACTATATTATACGTGCATTTATATGAAGAAAAGGTGATAACGATGTACATAGATGATTATAAGCGCTGGCTGAGCGCTGATCTGGAAGATCCCGCCCTCACCGACGAACTGAGGAAAATCGAGGGACAGGACAATGAGATCAAGGAGCGCTTTGCTGTGGCGCTGAAATTCGGCACCGCCGGTCTGCGGGGCATTCTGGGCGCGGGCAGCAACCGGATGAATATTTACGTTGTCCGGCAGGCCACCCAGGGACTGGCGAACTGGGTCAAGACCCAGGGCGGCAGCCAGCTGGTCGCCATTTCCTATGACAGCCGCATCAATTCCGACGTATTTGCCAGAAACGCCGCCTGCGTTCTGGCCGCCAACGGCATTCGGGTGCGGATCTACGACGCGCTGATGCCCGTCCCCGCCCTGTCCTTTGCCACCCGGTATTACAAAGCGAACGCCGGTATCATGATCACCGCCTCCCACAACCCCGCCAAATACAACGGCTATAAGGCCTACGGCCCCGACGGCTGCCAGATGACGGACGATGCCGCCGCCGTGGTATACGCGGAGATTCAGAAAACCGATATCCTCACCGGCGCGGAGATGATGTCCTTTGAAGACGGCATCGCCCAGGGTCTGATCGAATACGTGGGCGAGGACTGCAAGGAGGCGCTGTACAGCGCCATTGAAGCCTGCGCCGTCCGCCCCGGCATCTGCAAAACCGCCGGACTGAAGCTGGTGTACTCCCCCCTGAACGGCTCCGGTCTGGTGCCGGTCACCCGGGTGCTTCATGACATCGGCATTGACGACATCACCATTGTCCCCGAGCAGCAGTACCCAGACGGCAACTTCCCCACCTGTCCCTATCCCAACCCGGAGATTTTCGAGGCTCTGCGGCTTGGTCTGGAGCTGGCCGAGAAGACCGGCGCCGATCTGATGCTGGCCACCGACCCCGACGCCGACCGGGTTGGCATTGCCATCCGCTGCCCCGACGGCTCCTACGAGCTGGTCTCCGGCAACGAGGTGGGCGTGCTGCTGCTGGACTACATCTGTCAGGGCCGCATTGAAAAAGGCACCCTGCCCAAGCGCCCCGTGGCGGTAAAGTCTCTGGTCTCCACCCCCCTCGCGGACATCGTGGCCGCGGATTACGGCGTGGAAATGCGCAACGTTCTCACCGGCTTCAAGTGGATCGGCGACCAGATCGCCAAGCTGGAGGCCGCCGGTGAGGTGGATCGCTTCATTCTGGGCTTCGAGGAATCCTACGGCTACCTTGCAGGCCCTTACGTCCGGGACAAGGACGCCATCATTGGCTCCATGCTGATCTGTGAAATGGCGGCCTACTACCGTTCCATCGGCTCGTCCATCAAGGCGCGGCTGGAAGCCATTTACGCAAAATACGGCCGGTATCTGAACAAGGTGAACTCCTTTGAGTTCCCCGGCCTGTCCGGCATGGACAAGATGGCCGGTATCATGGCCTCCCTGCGGGAGAAGCCCCCTGTAGAGATTGGCGGCTACAAGGTGACCAAAATCACCGACTACCAGAACACCGCTCAGACCGGCCTGCCCGCCGCCAATGTGCTGGTGTACAATCTGGAAGGCGGCGCGACGGTCATCGTCCGCCCCTCCGGCACCGAGCCGAAGATCAAGACCTATTTCACCACTCTGGGCAAAGATCTGGCGGAAGCCGAAGCACAGGAAAAGGTTCTCGCCGACGCTTTGAAGCCTATTCTCGCGTAATTCCGTTCAAAAAAGGCAAGCCGAAAAACGGCTTGCCTTTTTTGAACATTGTACATTACTCGATGATCCGGATCCAGCCTTTGGGGGCTTCCAGACGACCCATCTGGATACCGGTGAGGGTATCGTACAGCTTCTGGATGGTGGGACCCATGCCCACGTAGTGAATTTCCTTGCCGTGATCCACGATGGTACCCACGGGAGAGATGACCGCCGCAGTGCCGCACAGGCCGCACTCGGCAAATTCGCCGATCTCTGCCAACTCCACGGGGCGCTCCTCCACCTCCATGCCGAGATAATCCTTCGCCACCTGCAGCAGGCTGCGCCGGGTGATGGAGGGGAGAATGGTGTCGGACTTGGGGGTGACCAGCTTGCCGTCCTTGGTGACGAAAATCACGTTGGCGCCGCCGGTCTCCTCAATGTGGGTGCGGGTGGCAGAGTCCACGTAGACGTTCTCGTCATAGCCCTTCTCGTGGGCATCCACGATGTTGTAAAGGCTCATGGCGTAGTTCAGACCGGCCTTGACGTCGCCGGTGCCCTTGGGCGCCGCCCGGTCAAGATCGGAGATGCGCAGCTTCAGGGGCTTGATGCCGCCCTTGAAATAGGGGCCGACCGGGGTGACGAACACTCGGAACTGATACTCCGTCGCGGGCTTGACGCCGATGATGGCGTCGCTGCCGAACATGAACGGACGGACGTACAGCGTCGCGCCGGAGCCGTAGGGCGGCACCCACTGGGAGTTTGCGCGGACGGTCTCCACTACGGCCTGCACGAACCTGTCCTCGGGGAACACGGGCATTTTCAGGCGGCGGCAGGAGCTAGCCATCCGCTGGGCGTTCAGGTCGGGGCGGAAGCAGACGATGCGTCCATCCTCGGTGGTGTAGGCTTTCAGCCCCTCAAAGCAGGTCTGGGCGTATTGCAGAACGCAGGCGCACTCACTCATGGTAATGGTGGCCTGATCGGTCAGGCAGCCGTCATCCCACTGGCCGTTTCGGAAATTGGAGACATAGCGCATGTCGGTCTGGACGTAGCCAAATCCCAGATTGCCCCAGTCAATATCTTTTCTTTCCATTGTAAACACCTCTCTAAAATTTTATTTCCCAATTCTAGCACCGCAGGAGGCGCAAGTCAAGCATTTGGCGCGGAAAAAAGTATCTCATACAGGGACATTTGTCTTTTTCAGAGGAACCCACAAAAACCGCCCTTTCTTCCCCCCTTTTTCCTGCGAAAAACTCCAAAAGGGACTTGTATTCAATATGGTAAAGTGGTAAAGTATAGGAAAGCACCCCAGAAGAAAGGACTCCGTGTTATGGATATCGTTCGACATCCCGGTGAAGATCTGTTTTTCGAGGCCATTCTGTCCCTGCGGACGGTGGAGGACTGCCGCCTGTTTTTTGAGGACGTGGCCACCATCAAGGAATTGCAGGCCATGTCCCAGCGGTTCAGGGTCGCCTGCCTGCTGGACAGCGGCGAAAACTATGTCGAAGTCTCGGAATCCACCGGTGCCAGCTCGGCTACCATCAGCCGGGTCAACCGGTGCCTCGTATATGGCGGCGGCTACCGGACGGCGCTGGACAGGCTCAAGGAATCGGGAGTCCTCCCGGAGAGCGGAGAAAAATGAAGCGGGGTGCAGCCCCTTGGCTCTCCCTTTGGGAGAGCTGTCACCGAAGGTGACTGAGAGGGCTTTTTCCCTGTTTTCCCTCTCCGTCTTCGCTTCGCTCAACCGCCTCTCCCAGAAAGAGACAAGGGGGCAGTTCAATCGCGCCCCTATGCCCAAAAGCCCCGCCGTTTTCGGGTGTATCCATGTCCATTTTTCCCAATTGACAACCACTCCTGCCCATGCTATAATTTAACAGATAAGTTCAGCGGCTCATCCCGCCCGTCTTGCCGCTTTTCCGGCAGGGCGTTTTGCTATGCAAAAGCGTAGCAAAATAAGAAATGTACCATTTCCTCGCCCCTGCGGGGCAACCGGAAATGATGCACAAAAAACTTCATGCACCGGCATTTGCGCATTTTCGTAGTGCGGTGTTCATGCATGAAGTTTTTTACAGAAAGGAGATCAGCATGACGGATATGACGAAAGCCAAGGTTTACGCTGCTTCTTTGGGGTCCGTATTTTCCGAAGGGGTTTGTTCCTCCCTTTCCGCCCCCGGTCTTTCCGGGTTCGATTCTTCTGAATATGTTGTTTTTCCCGGCTTTTGTGACGTGCATGTGCATTTCAGAGAGCCGGGTTTTTCTTATAAGGAGACCATCGCCACAGGCAGCCGGGCAGCCGCCCGGGGCGGCTATACCGCGGTCTGCACCATGCCCAACCTGAACCCGGTGCCGGACAGTGTGGAGAATCTTGGGATTCAGCGCCGTCTCATTGAGGAAACCGCCTGCATTCACGTCTACCCCTACGGTGCCATCACAATCGGCGAACAGGGCGAGGTGCTTTCCGACCTGGAGGGCATGGCACCCGACGTAGTGGGGTTTTCCGACGACGGCCGGGGCGTGCAGAGTTACGACCTGATGCGGCAGGCCATGCTTCGCGCCAAAGCCCTCGGGAAGCCCATTGTCGCCCACTGCGAGGTCAACTCGCTCTTGCGGGGCGGGTACATCCACGACGGTGGTTATGCCAAAGCCCATGGCCATCGGGGCATCTGCTCCGAAAGCGAATGGGGGCAAATTGCCCGGGACTTGCAGCTGGTAAAAGAAACCGGCTGCGCCTACCACGTTTGTCACGTCTCCGCCAAGGAAAGCGTGGCGCTCATCCGCAAGGCCAAGACCGAGGGACTGGACGTGACCTGCGAGACCGGCCCCCACTATCTGGTGATGGACGACAGCGACCTGCAGGAGGACGGCCGTTTCAAGATGAACCCGCCCCTGCGAGGAAAGGAAGACCGGGAGGCCCTGATTCATGGAATTCTGGACGGCACCATCGACATGATCGCCACCGACCACGCCCCCCACTCCGCCGAGGAAAAATCCCGAGGGCTGGAAAAAAGCGCCTTCGGCATCGTGGGCATTGAGACTGCTTTCCCGATTTTGTATACCTGTCTGGTAAAACCGGGCATTCTAAGCCTGAACAAACTATTGGAGCTTTTGTGCGTCAATCCCCGCAGACGCTTCGGTCTTCCTCTGGGGACAGACTACAGCATCTGGGACTTGAACGCCGCATACGCCATCGACCCGAAGGACTTTCTTTCCAAGGGCAGAGCCACGCCCTTCGCGGGCTGGCAGGTCAGCGGAAAGTGCATCGCCACCATCTGTGACGGAAAGCTGGTATACGCCGCTCCGGAAACCCATACCGCCAAATAACGAGAGGAGAAACACCATGGCAAAAAGAACCGACATCAAGAAAATTCTCATCATTGGCTCCGGCCCCATCGTCATCGGCCAGGCTGCTGAGTTTGACTACGCCGGGACGCAGGCCTGTCTTGCCCTGAAAGAAGAGGGCTACGAGGTGGTGCTGTGCAACTCCAACCCCGCCACCATCATGACCGACACCATCATCGCCGACAAGGTCTACATGGAGCCGCTGACGCTGGAATATATCGCCAAGATCATCCGCTACGAGCGTCCCGACGCCATCATCCCCGGCATCGGCGGTCAGACAGGTCTGAATCTGGCCATGCAGCTGGAAAAGAAGGGCATTTTACGGGAATGCCGGGTCAGGCTGCTGGGCACCTCCAGCGAGTCCATCGAGCGTGCCGAAGATCGTGAGCTTTTCAAGGAGCTATGCCAGTCCATCGGCGAGCCGGTCATCCCCTCCGAAATTTCCTACTCCCTGGAGGAGGCCAAGGAGGCCGCCAAGCGCATCGGCTATCCTGTGGTGCTTCGTCCCGCCTTTACTCTCGGCGGCACCGGCGGCGGCTTTGCTTACAATGAAGACGAGCTGGTGGAAATCGGTCTCAACGCCTTCGCCCTCTCCCCTGTCCATCAGGTTCTGGTGGAAAAGTCCGTCAGGGGCTACAAGGAGATCGAATTCGAGGTCATGCGGGACTCCAATGACCACGCCATCACCATCTGCGGCATGGAGAACATCGACCCCGTGGGTGTCCACACCGGTGACAGCATGGTGGTCGCCCCCATCATGACCCTCAGCGACCACGACACGAAGATGCTCAACGACTCCGCCATCAAAATCATCCGGGCGCTGAAGGTGGAGGGCGGCTGCAACGTCCAGTTTGCTCTCGACCCCAATTCCTCCAAATACTATCTCATTGAGGTCAACCCCCGTGTCTCCCGTTCCTCCGCGCTGGCTTCCAAGGCCTCCGGCTACCCCATTGCCCGGGTCACCGCGAAAATCGCCGTGGGCATGGCGCTGGAGGACATCAAAATTGCCAACACCAACGCCGCCTTTGAGCCGAAGCTGGACTACGTCATCACCAAGCTGCCCCGGTTCCCCTTCGACAAGTTCACCTCCGCCATCAACATTCTGGGCACCCAGATGATGGCCACCGGCGAGGTCATGGGCATCGGCTCCAATCTGGAGGAATCCCTGCTCAAGGGCATCCGCTCTCTGGAGGTAGGCGCGAACCACATCTACCATCACAAATTCGACGACATGACCACGGAGGAGCTGCTGGACTACATCAGCGTATTCCGCTCCGACAACATTTTTGCCATCGCGGAAATCATCTACCGGGGCGTCACCGTGGAGCAGATTCATGAGATCACCGCCATTGACGTCTACTTCCTGAACGCCATCAAGCGCATTGTGGATATGGAGGAATACCTGAAACTCCACGTCAAAGAGCCGGAAGCCCTTCTGGACGCGAAGAAGATGGGCTTCAGCGATAAATATGTAAGCCGGCTGTGGAAATGCTCCGAGACGGACGTGTCCGATTTCCGCAGAGAACACGGTATGTTCCCGGCCTTCCGCATGGTGGACACCTGCCACACCGGCGCGTATATCCCCTACTTCTACTCCTCCTACACCGGCGGGAACGTCTCCCGGCTGACGAACAAAAAGAAGATCGTGGTACTGGGCGCAGGCCCCATCCGCATCGGTCAGGGCGTGGAATTCGACTACTCCACCGTCCACGCCGTCATGACCATCAAAAAGGCGGGCTACGAGGCCATCATCATCAACAATAACCCCGAGACCGTCTCCACCGACTACACCACCGCCGACAAGCTGTATTTTGAGCCTTTGACTCCCGAGGATGTCATGAACATCATCGACTTTGAAAAGCCCGACGGCGTGATCGCGTCTCTGGGTGGCCAGACCGCCATCAATCTGGCCCAGCCCCTCCATGACCGGGGCGTGAAGATCATCGGCACCGGCTGCGAGGCCATCGACAGAGCCGAAAACCGGGACGCCTTTGAAAAGCTCCTGAAAGAGCTGGACATCCCTCAGCCCAAGGGAAAGGCCGTCACCAAAATCGAGGACGGTCTCGCGGCGGCGAATGAGATCGGCTACCCCGTGCTGGTACGTCCCAGCTTCGTGCTGGGCGGCCGCGCCATGCAGATCGTGGCGAACGAGAGCCAGCTGCGCCGCTACCTGAAAAGCGCCGTGGAAATCGACGAGGACAAGCCCGTTCTGGTGGACAAATACATTCAGGGCCGTGAAGTGGAGATCGACGCCATCTGCGACGGCCGGGACGTGTTCGTCCCCGGCATCATGGAACTGGTGGAGCGCACCGGCGTTCACTCCGGCGACTCCATCTCCGTCTACCCCTCCTTCTCCATCTCCGACAAGGTCAAGGGCATCATTCTGCAATACGCCAAAAAGCTGGGTCTGGGCATCGGCATTGTCGGCCTGTTCAATGTGCAGTTCATCGTAGACCCCGAGGACAACGTGTCCGTCATCGAGGTCAACCCCCGTTCCTCCCGCACGGTACCCTTCCTGAGCAAGGCCACGGGCTACAGCCTTGCGGACATCGCCACCGATGTGATTCTGGGTCTGAGCCTGAAGGAGCAGGGCTTCTTCGACATCTACCCCGCCGAAAAGGAGCGCTGGTACGTCAAAGCACCGGTGTTCTCCTTCAATAAAATTCGCGGTCTGGACGCCTATCTGACGCCCGAAATGAAGTCCACCGGCGAGGCCATCGGCTATGACCGCACCATGACCCGTGCCCTGTACAAGGCGCTGCAGGCCTCCGGCATGAAGCTGCAGAACTACGGCACCGTCCTTGCCACCATCGCCGACCGGGACAAGGAGGAAGCGCTGCCCCTGATCCGCCGGTTCTACCGTCTGGGCTTCAACATCGAGGCCACCGCCGGAACTGCCACATTCCTGAAGGAAAACGGCATCCGCACCCACGTTCTGGGCAAGATCAGCGACGGCAGCGACGAAATCCCCAACGCCCTGCGTCAGGGACACATTGCCTACGTCATCAACACCCGCGACCCCGGCTCCAGCGGCCGGGACGGCATAAAAATCCGCCGGATTGCCACGGAGCACAACGTGACGCTGTTTACCGCGCTGGACACCATCCGGGTTCTGCTGGATGTGCTGGAAGAAACCACGCTGACGATTTCTACGATTGACGCCTGAGCAGGCAACGCCAAAAATTCCCGGAAGGAGCGACCATGAAACAGAGCATTTTCACAATCCTATCCAATACCCCCCTGACGGACTGCGTCTACAAAATGGTGCTTTCCGGCGACACCTCCGCCATTACCGCCCCGGGGCAGTTTGTCAACATTCAAATCACCGGGAAGTTCCTCCGCCGTCCCATTTCCGTGTGCGACTATGACGGGGATACCCTCACCATCGTCTACAAGGTGGTGGGCAAGGGTACGGAAATTCTCTCCCGGATGGTTCCCGGGGAGAAGCTGGACATCCTGACCGGCCTTGGCAACGGCTACGACCTCACCCCCGCCGGGGACAGCCCCGTCCTACTGGGCGGCGGCGTGGGCGTCCCGCCGCTGTACCACCTTGCCAAACGGCTGCTTGCCATGGGCAAGCAGGTGACGGTGATTCTGGGCTTCAACATCCAATCGGAAGTGTTCTATGAAGCCGAATTCCGGGCGCTGGGCTGCCGGGTGATCGTCGCCACCGCCGACGGAAGCTATGGTGTCAAGGGCTTCGCCACCACGCCCCTGAACGATCTTAATTATTCCTATTTCTACACCTGCGGCCCGGAGCCGATGCTCAAGGCCGTGTATAGAGCCACCCGCACCTCCGGCCAGATGAGCTTCGAGGAACGGATGGGCTGCGGTTTCGGCGCCTGCATGGGCTGCTCCTGCAAGACCCTCACGGGATACAAACGCATCTGCAAGGACGGCCCCGTCATGCGGAAGGAGGAAATTCTATGGGAAGCCTGAGCGTGAACCTCTGCGGCATCGAGCTGGACAACCCGGTCATCCCCGCTTCCGGCACCTTTGGCTACGGCTATGAGTTTGCCGAACTGTATGACATTAACTGCCTTGGCACCTTCTCCTTCAAGGGAACCACGAAAGAACCCCGTTTTGGAAATCCCACGCCCCGCATCGCCGAGTGTACCGGCGGCATGATCAACGCCGTGGGGCTGCAAAATCCCGGCGTGGACAAAGTCATATCCGAAGAACTCCCGAAGCTGAAAGCCTGCTTCCACAAGCCCGTCATGGCCAACGTCTCCGGCTTTTCCGTGGCGGATTACGCCTACACCTGCGAGCGGCTGGACAAAGAGGAACAGGTGGGCTGGCTGGAGGTCAACGTCAGCTGCCCCAACGTTCACGGCGGCGGCATGAGCTTCGGCACCTGCCCGGAAGCTGCCGCAGAGGTAACGGCGGCGGTGAAAAAGGTCACGAAAAAGCCCGTCATCATCAAGCTTTCCCCCAACGTCACCGACATTGTGTCCATTGCCAAAGCCTGTGAGGACGCGGGGGCGGACGGCATCAGCCTGATTAACACTCTGCTTGGTATGCGCATTGATCTGCGCACCCGCAAGCCCGTCATCGCCAACAAAATGGGCGGCGTTTCCGGCCCTGCCATCTTCCCGGTGGCGCTTCGCATGGTCTATCAGGTCGCGGGCGCGGTGAAAATTCCCGTGGTGGGCATGGGCGGCGTCAGCAGCGCCGAAGATGTGGTGGAAATGATGCTGGCGGGCGCTACCGCCGTGGAGGTGGGCGCGGCCAACCTCGTAAATCCCTACGCCTGCCGGGACATCATTCGGGAGCTTCCCGCCGTCATGGAAAAATACAAAGTTGAGAATCTGAAAGACATTATAGGAGGCGCGAAATAATGGGTAAGGACGTCATTGTTGCCTGCGATTTTTCATCCGCCGAGGCGACCTTCGCTTTTCTTGACAAATTCACCGGCCGCAAGCCCTTCGTGAAGATCGGCATGGAGCTGTACTACGCGGAAGGCCCCGCCATCGTCCGGGAGATCAAAGCCCGGGGGCACAAGATTTTTCTGGACTTAAAGCTCCACGACATTCCCAACACCGTGAAAAAAGCCATGTCCGTCCTGCGGAATCTGGACGTGGACATCACCAACCTCCATGCCGCCGGCACCACCGCCATGATGAAGGCCGCGCTGGAGGGTCTGACCCGGGAGGACGGCACCCGTCCCCTGCTGATCGCCGTGACCCAGCTGACCTCCACCGATCAGGCGGCCATGGAGTCCGACCTGCTCATTCATGAACCCATTGACGAAGTGGTCATGCACTACGCCGAGACCGCGAAAAACGCGGGTCTGGACGGCGTGGTCTGCTCTCCTCTGGAAGCTGGGAAGGTGCATGAGCGCTGCGGTCAGCGCTTTCTCACCGTGACCCCCGGCGTCCGCTTCGCCGACGGAGACGTAGGCGACCAGAAGCGGGTGATGACCCCCGCCGCCGCCAAGGCCATCGGCTCGGACTACATCGTGGTCGGCCGTCCCATTACCGCCGCCGCCGACCCCGTGGCCGCCTACGAGCGCTGCGTGGCGGAATTCTGCGACTGAAGTAAGGAGGAAGCATTTTGGAAAGCTACAAAAGAGAATTCATTCAGTTTCTGGAGATGGCCGGTGTGCTGAAATTCGGCGATTTCACCGCCAAATCCGGCCGGAAAATCCCCTATTTCATCAACGCCGGGGAGATCAAAACCGGTAAGGAAATTGCGACTCTGGGCGAATTCTACGCCCGCGCCTACCGGGAAAAGCTGGGGCAGCGGAAGGCCGTCCTCTATGGCCCCGCCTACAAGGGCATTTCCATCGCCGTGTCCGCCGCCGTTGCCCTGAGTCGGGACGGGCTGGACGTTCCCTTCTTCTTCAACCGCAAGGAGATCAAGGATCACGGCGAGGGCGGCGTGTTCGTGGGCTACGTCCCCAAGGCCGGTGAGGACGTGGTCATCGTAGAGGACGTCATCACCGCCGGGACTGCCATCCGGGAAAGCATGGCTATCTTAAGCCGTCTGGAGGGCGTCAAGGTCGCCGCCACATTTATTATGGTTGACCGCAAGGAGCGGGGCAAGGGCGAAAAGCTGGCCATGGAGGAAGTGGAAGAGGAATTTGGCTTCCCCGTCTACTCCGTGGTGGATGTGTATGACATCATCGCCTATCTGGAAGAAAATCCCGCCAACGCCGAAAATGTGGCGCGGATCAGAAATTATCTTGCCGTGAATGGAGCGAACGCATGAGAAGTCTGAACAGCATTCTGGATTTAGGCGTAGACGAGTTGGATGGGCTGATCGCCACCGCCAAGGACATCATTGCCCACCCGGAAAACTACTGGGACAGATGCGCCCACAAGAAGCTGGCGACGCTGTTCTTCGAGCCCTCCACCCGCACCCGCCTGAGCTTTGAGGCCGCGATGCTGGAGCTGGGCGGAAGCGTCATCGGCTTCAGCGAAGCCAGCTCTTCCTCCGCCTCCAAGGGCGAAAGCGTGGCGGACACCGCCAAAATTGTCAGCTGCTACGCAGACATCATCGCCATGCGCCACCCCAAAGAGGGCGCACCCTATGTGGCAAGTCAGGCGGCCTCTATCCCCGTCATCAACGCCGGAGACGGCGGCCACAATCACCCCACCCAGACCCTTGCCGACCTGCTGACCATTTCCCGGGAAATGGGGCGGCTGGATAATCTCACCATCGGTCTGTGCGGCGATCTGAAATACGGCCGGACGGTTCACTCCCTGATCGAAGCCATGAGCCGCTACAAAGGCATTCAATTTGTTCTGATTTCCCCGGAAGAATTGAAAATCCCCGGTTTTATTCGGTATAATGTTTTTGAAAATCAGGGAATCCCCTACACGGAAGTGTCCTCTCTGGAGGAAGCCATGCCCAAGCTTGACGTGCTGTACATGACCCGCATCCAGCGGGAGCGCTTCGACGACCCATGGGAATACGAGCGGCTCAAGGACAGCTACGTCCTCGATACCGAGAAAATGAAACTTGCGAAAGGAAAAATGTGCGTCCTGCACCCCCTGCCCCGTGTCAATGAGATCAGCGTCAAGGTGGACGACGACCCGAGAGCCGCCTATTTCCGTCAGGCGCTGAACGGTAAATACATGCGCATGGCGCTGATCCTGAAGCTTCTGGACGAAGCCGCCCGGAATCCCGCAAAAGAAGCCATCGACACGACCGGTTTGGAATACGACCGTGTCTGCCGCAACCCCAAGTGCATCACCCAGACCGAGCAGGAGCTGCCCCAGCTGTTCCGCTGCACCGACAAAGCCGCGGACATCCACAGGTGCATCTACTGCGAGCAGAGAGCCTAATCTTTATCCCACAAAAAATGCAGAATGCCGTTGTTTCGGCATTCTGCATTTTTATTTATCCCTTATATCTCGGCTCGCAGGTCAGGTTGATGCCCAGACGCTTGAAGGTCTTTTCGTCCACCGGGGACAAAATCACCGAGGAATGTACCTCGCAGCCCCGCAGCTTGTCCAGTTGCTCCATGGCCAGTTCCGCCATGGGGTTGGTGGCGGCGCAGATGGACAGGGCGATCAGCGTCTCGTCGGTGTGGAGACGGGGATTGCGGTTGCCTAAGTGGTCAACCTTCAGGTGCTGGATGGGGTCAAGCACCACCGGGGAAATCAGGTGCAGGCTGTCCCGCATACCCGCCAGCTTTTTCAGCGCGTTCAGCAGCAGCGCCGAGGACGCACCCAGAAGGTCGGAGGTCTTGCCGGTGACGATGGTACCGTCGGGCAGTTCCATGGCGGCGGCAGGCGCGCCGGTCTGCTCCGCCCGCTGCAGGGCAGGGGCGACCACCTTCCGCTCCGCCGGGGTCACACCGGCCTTTTTCATCAGCAGCTCCAATTTGCGCACCGTTTCGTCGCTGCCTTTGCCCTGCTTCTGCTCGCACATGGCCACGTAGTATCTGCGGATGATCTCCTGTCGGGAGGCGAACCGGACGGCTTCGTCATCTACGATGCAGTTGCCCACCATATTCACGCCCATATCCGTGGGGGATTTGTAGGGGCAATGCCCCAGAATCTTCTCAAAAATCGCCACCAGCACAGGGAACGCTTCCACGTCCCGGTTGTAGTTGACGGTGGTGACCCCGTAGGCTTCCAGATGGAAGGGGTCGATCATGTTCACGTCGTTCAAGTCCGCCGTGGCGGCCTCGTAGGCAAGGTTCACCGGGTGGTTCAGCGGCACGTTCCAGATGGGAAAAGTCTCGAATTTGGCGTAGCCCGCCGTGTTGCCCCGGATATGCTCGTGATACAGCTGGCTCAGGCAGGTCGCCAGCTTTCCGCTGCCGGGGCCGGGGGCCGTGACCACCACCAGCGACCGGGTCGTCTCAATGTAGTCATTTTTCCCGAAGCCGTCGGGGCTGACGATGTAGCCGGTGTCGGAGGGGTAGCCCGGAATCTCAAAATGGTGATAGACCCGGATGCCCAGCCCTTCCAAGCGGGACTGGAACGCCTTCGCCAGCGCCTGTTCATGGAAGCGGGTCAGCACCACGCTGGAAACGTACAGGCCGAAGCCCCGGAAAATGTCGATCAGGCGAATGACGTCCCGGTCATAGGTGATGCCAAGATCGCCCCGAACCTTATTCTTTTCGATATCGTCGGCGTTGATGGCAATGACCATCTCCACCTGCTCCTTCAGCTGCAGCAGCATCCGCAGCTTGCTGTCCGGCTGGAAGCCCGGCAGGACGCGGGAAGCATGGTTGTCGTCATAGAGCTTGCCGCCGAATTCCAGATACAGCTTGCCGCCGAACTGAGCAATGCGCTCCCGGATGTGGGCGGACTGCATTTGCAGGTATTTATCGTTATCAAACGCCGCTTTTGTCATTTCCGTTGCCTCTTTCCCAAAAACTTTCCACCATTTTACCCTATCCGACGGGAAATAGCAAGGCCATTTCGCGGGAAAATCTTCTCTTTCGCGGGATTGCTTCTTGTTTCGGGAACGGCGCCGTGCTATAATGAACGCATCTATTTTTTCGGAGGTGTTTCCATGGAATTCAGCGTCAACCATCCGGTGCTTTACCTGCTTGCCGGAATTCTGATTGCCGTGGTTCTGGCTCAGTCGATTTTCTTCCTTATTAAGGCTCTGCGCCGCAGTAAGGAAATCGGCATGGATCAGGCCAAGATCAGAAAAACCATCAAAACCGCCGCACTGTTCACCATCGCCCCGGCCGTGTCCATCGTCATCAGCGTCATCACCCTAAGCAAAAGTCTGGGTATTCCCCTGCCCTGGCTGCGGCTTAGCGTAGTCGGCTCCCTGAGCTATGAGGCCATCGCGGCATCCAACGCCGTCAGCGCCATGGGCTTAGAGCTTGGCAAAATCAGCTCCCTGACCGCCCAGCAATACGTCAACATCGCGCTGGTGATGACCCTGTCCATCATGGTGGGCATCTGGCTGGTGCCTGTCATCGGCAAGAAGCTGCTGCGGGGCATGACCGTTCTGGAAAACCGGGACGCCAAATGGGCGGATATTTTCCAGAATGCCATGTTTATCGGCATGATCTCCGCATTTCTGGGCTATGTGTTCTGCGATTTCTCCCGCCTGTGGACGCCGGGGGATTACGCCGCCACCTCCGGGCTTGTGCCGGTATGCGTCATGGCGGTATCCGCTGCGATCATGGTGGTCTGCGGGCTGCTCATGAAGAAATTCAAGTGGAGCTGGGTCAACGATTACGCGCTGCCCATTTCTCTGGTGCTGGGCATGGCTTCCGCCATTCCCCTCACCGCGTGGCTGGGTTAAGGAGGTGCCGATATGAAAAAGCAGCTTAGCTACATCGACTCCGTTCACCGCAGCGGCACCATCTGGAACATTTCCGTGATGATTTTGCTGCTGGCCTTCCCCCTGACGGTGGCCGCCCTGTTTGGCGCCGCCCCGGACTGGGGCGCGCTGGTGGTGGGTCTGATCGCCACCGCGCCCATGTATTGGGCGGTGGGTGTCATTGAGACAATTACCTTCGTTCCCATGCTGGGCGCGGGCGGTTCCTACCTCAGCTTTGTCACCGGCAACATCTCCAACCTGAAGCTTCCCTGCGCCATCAATGCTCTGGAGCAGAACAACGTCAGCGCCAACTCCGAGGAGGGCGAGGTCATCTCCACCATCGCCATTGCCACCTCCTCCATCGTCACCACCGTCATTATTATCATCGGCGTCATTCTGATTGTCCCCCTGACCCCCGTTCTGGAAGCGCCGGTGCTGGAGCCGGCCTTTGCCCAGATGCTGCCCGCCCTGTTCGGCGGACTGGGCGTAGCCTTCGTCAGCCGGAACTGGAAGATCGCCGTCGCGCCGGTGGTGCTGATGCTGGTTCTGTTCATTTTCGTCCCCGCCCTGAACGCCGGTACCGTGGGCATTATGGTGCCTGTGAGCGTGCTGTTCACCATTGCCGTTTCCCGGCTGCTTTATAAGAGAGGAGTTCTGTAAACATGATCGGATATCTGATTCTCGCCGTTCTGGTTGCATTCATCGCCGTGGTCGCCGTTCGCACCATCCGCTTCCGTCCCAAGCCCCAGCCCGAAGTCACCAAGGAAGAAATCGCCTTTGACCGGGACGCCGCCGTGGATTCCCTCGCCCAGCTGGTTCGCTGCAAGACCGTGTCCTACAACGACCATTCTCTGGAGGACGAGGGGGAGTTCCAGAAGCTGATCTCTCTGCTGCCGACACTTTACCCCAACGTGTTCGGCACCTGCACCTTCCAGCAGCTTCCCGACCGGGCGCTGCTGCTGCGGTGGCCGGGCAAGCAGGAAGGCGACCCTGCCGTTATGATGGCGCACTATGACGTGGTGCCTGTCAACGAGGAAAAGTGGGACAAGCCTCCCTTCGCCGGGGTCATCGAGGACGGCATTCTCTGGGGCCGCGGCACGCTGGACACCAAGGTCACCTTCAACGGCGTCCTTTCCGCCGCCAATTACCTCATCGGTCAGGGCTTCCAGCCGGAAAAGGACATTTACTTCGCCTTCTCCGGCGGTGAGGAGATCAACGGTCAGGGCGCAGTCAACATCGTGGCGTATTTCACCGAGCACGGCATCCACCCCTCCATTGTGGTGGACGAGGGCGGCGCCGTGGTGGAGAATGTGTTCCCCAGCGTGAAGCAGCCCTGCGGTCTCATCGGCATTGCGGAAAAAGGGATGCTGAACGCCCAGTACCGCACCGTCTCCGCCGGCGGCCACGCCTCCGCCCCCAAGCCCCATACCCCGGTGGGCGTTCTGGCGGCGGCCTGCAAGCGGGTGGAGGATCATCCCTTCAAGGCCCACATTGACGGCCCCGCTGCCCAGATGTTCGACACGCTGGGACGGTATTCAACGCCATTGTACCGGGTGATTTTCGCCAACATGTGGTGCTTCGGTTGGATTATTGACACTCTCGGCAAAAAGAGCGGCGGCGAAATGAACGCGCTGGTACGCACCACCGTGGCCTTTACTCAGATGGAAGGCAGCTCCGCCCGGAATGTAATTCCTCCCGAAGCAAAAATGGTGTCCAACATCCGCCTGAATCCCGCCGACAGCGTCGCTTCCGCGCTGGCGTATCTGGAAAAGACCGTCAACGACCCCGCCGTGGAGATCACGTCTCTGGAATCCTTCGAGCCAAGTCCCGTCTCCGAAACCGGCTGCGACGCATGGGAGAAGGTCGCCTCTGCCGTGGCGAATACATGGCCGGGCTGTATCGTCTCGCCTTATCTGATGGTGCAATGCTCCGACTCGCGGCACTACCGTGACCTGAGCAACCACGTCTACCGCTTCTCCGCCATGGACTTGACCGCCGAAGAGCGCTCGACCATCCACGGCAACAACGAGCGCATCCGTCTGGAAACCGTCGCCAAGGCCGTAGAATTCTACATCCGCCTGATGCGTCAGTGCTGAAACAAAAAAGATGTCCCCCAACCCGGGAAAATCCGGGTTGGGGGATTGTCTTAGCTCAGCAGATACGCCAGGGAAGCGCCGTACATGGCATACACCAGAATTGCAATAACCACACCGATCAGCGTCAGGATAAACTGGGCGATCGCCCAATTCTTCCGGGAGCGCTTCTCCGGGGAGCTGCTCACCGCCCAGACGATCAGGCAGATGAAGCCGACAATGGGAATTGCCGAGAGGATCAGGGTGCCGATCCAGGAGCCGACGGACATGTCCGTGTCCTGCCGTGCGTAGGTATTGCCGTTGTAGTTGTCCATGTTATATTCCTCCTGCTTTCCAAATTTAGGGGATATAATGATTATAACACATATCTGTGAAAATGGGAATACTTTTTCGGCAAAATCTTTTCTGCAAATCGCCCCGCACACCGCAAAAAATCCCGGCAGCCGAAGCTGCCGGGATTTTTTTAGCTTAGCGTATTCTCGATTACCGGGCGCTGCGCTTCTTGTTGTAGAAGTACACACCGGCAATGGCGGCGCCGGAGACAACCATGAAGATCACGGGAATGAAGATCATATCACCGGTCTTGGGGTTGGTCTTATCGGCCTTCTCGTTGGTGGTGCTCTTGGCGTTGGCGTTGGTGATCATCACGTTGATGTGGACTTCGCTCTCCTTGCGGAGCTCGTTGGTGTCGGAGATGGTGTCATACTTCTGGGTGTCGTTGACAAAGTTTCCGACCCAGTTGCCCTTGGCCATGTACATGCCGTCATACTTGATGCCGTCGCTGGTCTTGGCGGTGTAGTAGTTCTTCACAACGGTCTTGACCTCGTCCAGAGTGACCTTGCCGTCCAGAGCAATGCCCTCGGTGATGTTGATGGTCTTGGCGGGATCGTCGATCTTGTTGTCCTTGAAGATGTGCAGGTAAACCTTGTAGGGGAACTTGTTGTTGGTAGTGGTGGTGTCCTTCTCGAGGTAAGCGTAGAATTCTACGTTGCCCTTGATGACGAGCTTGGCAACCTGAGCGCTGGTGTAGAGGTCACCCTTGTTGTCAATCTTCCAGCCCTTGAAGGTGTAGCCGGTCTTGTTATCGACCTTGCTCTGAGCGTCGGAAACCTTCTTGCTGTCAATGCTGCTGCCGCTGGTCACGTTGTAGGTGGAAACGGCCTTGCCGTCGGTGCCGTAGAAGGTCACTCTGACAGTGTCGCCCTCGGGAGTGCTGCCGCTCTTGGCCTTCAGGGTGACGGTCAGGGAGTCGCCGGCATTGATTGTGGTGGACAGGGACAGGTTGTTGCCCTTTTCATCGCTCTTGGCGGTGACGAACTCATAGGAATCCTTCCAGTTGCCCATCCAGCGGTAGCTCAGGATGTCGTCGATAACGGAGGACTTACCGTCCACAGGCTCGACCTGGAACTCTCTGGCAATCGCGTTGCCCTTGTCGTCAATAATCTTAAGAGTGATATACTTGGCGGGCTCTTCCGCCTTCTTGGTGTTGACAAACAGCTTCAGGGAGTAGCCGTCGTCGATACCGGCATACTTGATGGTGACATCGGTGGCCTCATTGCCGGAAGCGCCGGTCCACTTGACGAACTCCTTGTCGGAGTTGACCAGGCTCAGACCCAGCTCCTTGGTCAGCTTCACGCTGCCGTCAACAGGAACGGTGATCTCGCCCTTTCTTGCATAAGAACCGTCAACATAAATCTCAACAGGAACCTTCGCGTCAACGCGGGTATCCTCGACCTTCTTGTTGAGGTACAGGTTTACGTAGTAGCCATTCGCATTTGCCTTCTTCAGGTTGTCATAGCTGATGGGGCCGGTGGTCTCTTCGTCCTTCATGTTCGTCCACTTGACGAATTCCTTGTCGCCGTAAATCAGAGTCTCGGCCAGTTCCTTCGTCAGTTCCAGTTTCTGACCGGGCTTCACGGTAACATACTTGTCAGTGACATACTTTCCGTCAACGTAGGTCTTGACGGTCAGGGTTTCATCAGCTTCCGTAGCAGCGGCCTGGAAAGGAACCGCGCAGACCAGCAGCATAGCCACCAATACGAGGCTAAGCAGCTTCTTCATTGTGTTTTTCATAGTTTCTAACCTCCTAGAAAATTGGTTGTTTTAGAAATGCTGCCGGCTCTGGAACCTTTGGTGTCGCCAATCGGGGAGGCTTTCCGCCGCTTCCGCACCCGGCATCTCTTTCATGTCTGCATGATATCACATCCGTTCCCGGATGTCAATAGGAAAATTACAAAATGTAACAGAATTCTTTACACTTTATAACATTCTTAAACATTTGCCCTTATCTTAAGAAATTTACTCCAAATTTTACCATAAAATTCGTTTTTTACCAGCTACGAAAAATGACAATCTCTGATTTCGATATCTTTTTTCTTTCAAAGGTTACAATTTTGTTGCAGCCACCTGTGGTCTCCCGAAGCGGCCTCCGCCGCCCAGGGGGGGTGGAAAACCCCGGTGCCAGCATGGCACCGGGGTTTCCGCGAAAGGGTTTGGAAAGAAGAGAGGTAGAAAAGAGGATCTACGGAGTTGAAAGGGAGCGGCTCACGGCTTCCGCAACCTTTCTGGTATTACCATACCTTTGGGTTTTGAACAGGCAATAACGGAAATGAAAATAAAAAGCGACAAAATTGTGAACAGTTTTTCTTCATGCCGGAATATCTCCCTGTTTTTTGCGCCTATTCCTTCGGCAAAAGGGGCGGCGCGGGAAATCCCGCGCCGCCCTTGGCCTATTTCATTCCGTTGCTCCGGGGAAGATCAGCGTTACCTTGAACAGATCGCCATCCACCAGCAATTGCAGCTGCCCCTTCTGCAGCTCCATCAGGGTCTTGGCAATGTTCAGGCCCAGGCCGCTTCCCTCGGTGTTCCGGGAGTCGTCGCCCCGGACAAAGCGCTCCATCAGCTCGTCGGCGTCCACGTTCAGCTCGTCACGGGAGATGTTCTTCAGGGAAATGATGACCTTCCCCTCCAGCGCCATCACGTCGATATACACCCGCGTGCCGGGCAGGGCATATTTCACGGTGTTGCTCAGGAGATTGCTCAGCACCCGCCACGCAAGTCTTCCGTCCGCCATCATGGCAACGCTTTCCTCCGGATGGCGGAATACGGGGGTCAGCTGGGCTTTTTCCAGCTTGTCGGCGAATTCGCCCAGCGCCTGATTCACGGATTCCACCGCGTCCAGCTTCGTAATGTCCGCCGTCAGGTTTCCTGTGCTGGCCTTGCTCATTTCCATCAAGTCCTCGATCAGCTTCTTTAGCCGCTGGGACTGCCGGTTGAGGACTTCCAGATAGGTCTTCTCCTCCTCCGGCGTGTGGGGCTTTTGCAGCAAGTCCACATAGTTGATGATGGAGGTCAAAGGCGTTTTGATATCGTGGGAAACATTGGTAATCAGTTCTGTTTTCATACGCTCCGATTTTAATTGCTTCTGTGCCGCCACTACGGCAACGCCCGCCAGGTCGTTCAGGTCACCGGCAAAGCTCCTGAACGCGCCGATGAGATATTTGTCGTCTACCTTGGTGTCCAGGTCGCCCTTGCCCATGCGCTTGGCGCTTTCCAGCAGGATGCCGAAGCAGTACGCCCCGTACAGCACCACGGCCACGCAGGCGCACAGGCTCAGCACCACCATCAGATTCGATCTGCCCGCAAGGGCGGCGAACAGGAGCATCACCATGATGAAGCCCGTCAGCAGCCACTGCCAGGTCAGCGGCATCATGGAGTACACCCGGTTGATAGACTTTCCGATTTTTGCGCAGGTCTTCTTTACCTGTCTCCACAGCCATCTCAGAGGGCTGAGCAGCACCAGCAGGAATCTCCCCAGGGCGGCGAAGGCCACGGGCAGCTTCCGCAGCAGCCAGCCGCAGCCGGAGAAGCAGCCCTTGACGCACTTCACCAGCAGATTCATGCAGCGCCAGCAGACGCTGTTGCGCCACCAGTAGCCCCCGGGGGTCTTGAACTGGGCGGCGCAGGCAAAGCAGAAGCTCACGAAAATCAGGCTCATGACATAGCCCGCCATCAGCACCCCGGCGCAGACCGTTTGAATGCTCTGGCTGAACAGGTCGGCGGCTTCGGCGAACTGCACAATCGCCATGAAAAGGCCGAAGATAATCAGCCCGCCCCCGGCGAGGTAAATGTCCAGGGGGATGCAGTTGAAGCCTGCGGCATGGACTTCTTCACTGCCGGGCTTTCTGCCCGCCGCGCAGCAGAGATACACGGCCAGCACGGCAAACAGCAGCAGACACGCGCCCATGATGAAGAGCAGGCTGTCACGGCAGCTCCACAGCTGGGTAAGCAGAGCGTACCCGCCGTCAAAGCGGTACGCGCCGGGCGCAAGGGTCAGCTCCACGGTATAGTCGGGCAGCTGGGCGTAGCGGTACTCCACCACCATGGACTTCTGGGCGTCGTCGTCCCAATATTCCATGGTGTGAGATTCGCCGTCCGCAAAGATCACGTCCGGGTCTGCCGTGCCGGTTGCCAACGGCTTGGTGGGGTTCGCGGACAGCGTCTCGAGGGGGGCGGTCTCCTCCGTCGTGTCCGGGACGGTCTCGGCGGTCGTCTCCGGAACCGTTACGGTAACGGTGGTTTCGTCGGTTGTTTCCGGCACCGTCTCTGTGGTGGTCTCCGGAACGGTCTCGGTCTCCGGCATCACCTTCTGCGTCAGGCTGGGCGTTACCCGGAATACGACCGCCGTGCCGTTGGCATCCCATTCGAATTCGCCCACGCCCGCCGGGTTTGACGCCCGATAAACGATAGAATCGTCCTTGTCCCGGAATTCCACGGCGGTGATGAAGGCATCCTGCGGCATATTGTCCCGGTAGAATGCGTCGCCCGACTGAAAATACAGGACGCCCGCGTCATTGCGTTTCAGCACGCCCACCGGGCTGCTGCCGCTGCAGGTATGTTCCCCCTCGCCTGCCAGCTCCGATTCCGTGGAGAATGTTACCTTATATATATCTGCGCCCTCAGTGGGAACGTCGTCCATCAGAACTTCGCTTTGGCTCAGCTCCCGGGTCGTGTCGAACACAAGATAGCCGGATTCGTTTTCCGAGAAGCAGTCCGATACGTCGTTGTAGGTCTGATACAGGACACTGCCGTCTACACCAACAAACGTCACGCACGTGGTAGGCGCGTCAGGCAGGTCTATCACGCCCATCGATGGATTGGCCTCAAAGCGAACGCCGTTGCCGGTGTCGTAGATATTACCGATCGGTTCAACGCTGTCCACGCTCCCACTGGAGCCTTCCGTTTCGATGCTGAGACTGAGAACCAATGCCCCGCCCTCCGGGATGGCGTTGTAGGTGCTCGCGTCCGCCTGAGGTGCTGTTTCCGACTTTTTCGTGACGGACAGGACGTATTTATACGAGCCGCTGACGGGGAAGGAATAAAATTCGGCGTCCGTCAGATTTTCCGCGCCGCCGGATTCCAGCACGTTTCCTTCCGCGTCCTTCAGCACATAGCCCGCCAGCGCCGGGTTGAACACGCCGTAAAGCCAGCCGGTCTTCCCCGACGGCCCCAGATCGTACACGGTCGGCCCCGCGATCGCCTCCGGCACGCCGCCTAAGTTCGCTTCGGCGTAGTCCACGGCAATGCGGCCTGCCATGGATTCGCCGTCCGAGCGGATGTATCTGTCCCGCAGCTCCTCCACGGAGACGTCGTACAGTCCCGATTCCGTCATGCCGATGATGGCAGCGGCGCTGCCGGCGGCTCCCAGAAGCATCAGGGCGCACAGGGCGATGGCGAGGAATTTGAATACAATATTGTATTTCAAATTATTTTCCTCCTTCCATTTTATAGCCCTGTCCCCACACGACCTTCAGATACCGCGGCTCCGAGGGGTTGATCTCGATTTTCTCCCGCAGGTGACGGATATGCACTGCCACGGCGCCCTCGCTGCCCAGCGCCGCCTCCTGCCAGACGGATTCATACAGCACCTTGGTGGAGAACACCTTTCCGGGGTTTGCCATCAGCAGGTGCAGAATGGCGTACTCCGTGGGCGTGAGGGACACAGGTTCCCCCTCCACGGTGACGGTTTTGGTGCGGTCGTCCAGAACGATACCGCCGATGGTGATGCTGCCGCTGCCCTCCTCCGGGCGGCTGCCCAGCTGGGCATACCGGCGCAGCTGGGAACGCACCCGCGCCAGCACCTCCACCGGCACAAAGGGCTTGGTGATATAGTCGTCCGCCCCCACGTTCAGCCCCAGCACCTTGTCCTCGGTCTCGGACTTGGCGGTGAGCAGAATGATGGGTGCGTTGGAAAATTCCCGGATTTTGGAGGTCGCCGTAATCCCGTCCATCACGGGCATCATCACGTCCAGCAGAATCAGGTGGATGTCGTTGTTTTTGGCGATCTCCACCGCCTGAGTGCCTGTGAACGCCTCAAACAGATTGTACCCCTCGGGGGTCAGGTATATTTTCAGCGCGTTGACGATGTCCGGCTGGTCGTCGCAAATCAGAACGTTGTACATGTGGTTTTCCTTCCTCTCGTCATCTTTTTTTCTTATTATATCACCGGCTTCTTTAAGATGAAAGAGGTCTATTTCTTAAAATGCCATTAACATTTGGAAAAGCGCCTTTTGCCAACTTCTGCGCCACATTTTTTCTTGCTATTTCCCCGTTCCCGTTTTATAATTACATCATTCAATTGTTACACCGAAGGAGTTGTTTTCCATGCTGAAAGATTTTTTTACCGCTCTGGGAACCGGCGCGCTGAACAAGGTGCTCCACGCCGTTCTCGTGCTGGTCATTGGCCTTCTGATCATTCGCGTCGTCACGAAGCTGCTTCAGGGGGGACTGGAAAAATCCCATCTGGAAAAGGCCGCCCACAGCCTGATTCTGTCTCTCGCCAAAGTGGCCATGTATATTCTGCTGGGTCTGAGCGTGGCGTCCAGCCTTGACATTGACGTCACCGGCATCGTCGCCCTGGCAAGCGTCCTGACCTTAGCCGTTTCCCTGTCCCTGCAAAATATGCTCACCAACGTCATCGGCGGCTTCACCATTCTTTCCACCCACCCCTTCCACTCCGGCGACTATGTGGAGATCGCTGGGCAGTCCGGCACGGTGCAGGAGATCAACATGACCTACACCCGCCTCGCCACCTTTGACAACAAGCTCATCTCCATTCCCAACAGCGCCGTGGTCGCGGCGCAGATCGTCAACTACTCCGCCGCCGACACCCGCCGGGTGGATATCCCCGTCTCCGCCTCCTACGACGCTCCCACCCAGAAGGTCATCGACGCGCTGGTGCTGGCGGGAACCATGGACAATGTGCTTCTGACCCCCGCCCCCAGCGCCTGCGTGAGCAGCTACGGCGACAGTGCCATTGCCTACACCCTTCGCGTCTGGGTCAAGACCGAGGATTACTGGGACGTGTATTTTGCCCTGACCCAGCGGGTCAAGGACGTCTTCGACGAGCAGGGCATCACCATGACCTATCCCCATCTGAACGTACATCTGGATAAGTAAAGCATACCGCCCTCCCAAATGGGGAGGGCGGTACTGTGTGATAATCACATAGATAAAACTTCCAGCAGCGCCATAACGCCGATTCCCGGCAGTCCCAGAAATCCGGCCACCAGCACCGTCACGGCGTTGATGGGGAAATACGCCCCCGTGAACGCCGCCACGGAATTCAGCAGCCACAGGCACAGAAAACCGCACCCGGAGTGTACGCCGACCTTGAAAATCAGCTTCATGGGCATCATCAGCAGCCGCACCAGCACCAGCGCGACAAGGGCGGGAATGAGCAACGTTACAAATTTTTCCATAGGCACCTCCGAATAATCAGGCTTGTTCCGGTTAAGCTACCTGCGGACAGCAAAGGAACGGGAACCAAACGTGACGACGGTTGCTTTCGCCCATTTCATTTACTGTCAAGTGTGTCGCCGAATGCGCAGCGGTACGACGCGAATTAGGAACTCTGAAAACAAGCTTCTTCTGCTTTCTCGCGGCATCAGACAGAATGTATTTTCTCTTTGATACCCTTTTCTGATTAAAATACTTATTTTAATCAGAAACGAGCGGGCAAAAAAGATTTGCGTTCAGCGATTCCTGCGCAGGGAGAAGGGAACGGCTCACCTGCGTACATT
>ERZ1026933.4-NODE-4-length-41260-cov-5.461109_pt1 | contig 41260 bp, 26 predicted proteins | sample MGYA00519252_ERZ1026933 | MGnify/ENA primary metagenome ERZ1026933 (study PRJEB26926, sample SAMN06164828) | human gut metagenome | biome: ENVO:00009003; feature: ENVO:2100002; material: ENVO:00002003 | host: Homo sapiens | place: USA | collected 2012 ... | reverse complement strand
CGTGCGCGAAGACGATCTCGTCCTTGCTGGTCAGCGCGTGGAATTTATTCTCTGCCGTTTTGAAGTCCTTGCCTGTCAGCTTCGCAATTTCAGCGGCGACCGCTGTATCGAAGCCCTTCGGCGTGTTGAGGCCCGTGCCGACGGCGGTGCCGCCGAGCGCCAGTTCCTTCAGGGGCTTCACGGCCAGAAGCAGCAGTTCCTTATCCCGTTCCAGACTCGATCTCCAGCCGGAAATTTCCTGCGGGAAGGAGATGGGCGTGGCGTCCTGCAGATGCGTCCGGCCGGACTTGACAATGCCTGCATTTTCTTCCTCCAGACGGCGGAATGTTGCTGTCAGCGTGTCGATGGCAGGGATGACCTTGTCCTCAATCGCACAGACCGCCGCGATGTGCATCGCGGTCGGGAATGTGTCGTTGGACGACTGAGACATGTTGATATCATCGTTCGGGTGCAGAAGCTTTCTGCCCGCGATCTCATTGCCGCGGTTGGCAATGACCTCGTTGCTGTTCATGTTGGACTGCGTGCCGGAGCCGGTCTGCCAGACGACGAGCGGGAAATTGTCCAGAAGCTGGCCGGAAATGACCTCGTCCGCCGCCTGTTCAATGGCGGCAAGCTTTCCTTCGGTCATTTTCTCAGGACGCAGGGCGCGGTTGGCGCGCGCAGCAGCCTTTTTGAGAATGCCGAAGGCATGGACGATCTCGGCGGGCATCGTCTCGATGCCGACGCCGATGGGGAAGTTGTTGTGGCTGCGCTCGGTCTGTGCGCCCCAGTATTTGTCTGCCGGGACGCGAACCTCACCCATGGAATCGTGTTCGACGCGATATTCCATTGTTTTTTCTCCTTCTATTATCAAATCTCGACCTGATGAATAACTTCCTTCAGCTTATCTGCGCTGGCGCGAAGCTTGTCAACCTCGCCGTCGGTCAGCTGGTTGAGGATCTTGCCGCGTACGCCCTGATTGTCAACCAGCACGAGCGTAGACAGGCACACATCGGATACGCCGTATTCGCCGTGCATCATGGTCGAGACAGTCACAGCCGTTCCGGCGGTACTCTGCACACACTTGCACAGATGACAGACCGACATCGCAACGGCATAGAACGTTGCGCCCTTGTTCTTGATGACCTGTGCGCCGGAGGTTTTGACGAACTGTTCAATCTCCTCATAGTTCTGGTCCCATTTAATGCGGTCGCAGTCGGGAGAATGCTCTTTATAAGAATCAATGTGATTGTTTGCAATGTGGACAAGGCTCCAGGGGACGAAGGAGGAATCGCCGTGCTCACCGTAGACATGCGCATGCACGTTCTTCGGGCTGATGCAGAAGCGCTTGGCAAGCGTTGACTGCAGGCGGCTGGTGTCGAGGATGGTGCCGGAGCCGATGATGTGGCTTTCGGGAACGCCGGAGATTTTGTGGAACACATACGTCAGCACATCGACCGGGTTGGAGACGATGATATAGATTGCATCTGGCGCGGCGGCGGTGATCTGCGGGGCAATGTCCTTGATGATGTTGACATTGGCCTGCGCCAGTTCCAGACGGCTCTGTCCGGCCTTGCGGGGAAGACCCGAGGTGATGATGACGATATCGGAGCCGGAGGCAGCGTCATAATCGCCGGAACGAACAATCGTCGGGGAACAAAACGGCGCGCCCTGATAGATATCCATGGCCTCGCCAAAGGCCTTCTGCTTGTTGACGTCGATCAGGACGATCTCGGATGCGATACCCTGGATCATCAAGTCGTTTGCGATCGTGGCGCCTACGCTTCCCGCGCCGATGACAGTAATCTTACTCATACACAAAACCCCCAATTTCAGTTTTGAATCAAACAAAATATACCGATATAATTTTATCGGTTATTACGATAAAATTATATCGGTATTCTGTTGGAAGCACCAATGCTTTTTTGAACGCAGGCATGCTCTTTTTGATATGGAAAAACGTCGCGTTTTTGCAGCAAATCATCAGACAGACACCTTGTGCTCCCGCACAAACTGAACAAATCCGGCTTCGATCTCACTCATTGCATATTGCTTATGATATACCAGCGCATTGAGATACAAACTCTGGTTGTCGCTGCACGGGATCTGGACGAGATTCCAGCGCTGGATGCAGTGCTCCGGGATCGCCGGGGCCAGCATGTAGGAATTCGGAATGGTTTCGAGAAGCGTCATCTGGGCCAGGCGGTCAACACAGTAGATCTTCCGGCGCACCAGTTCCTCAGGTTTGCCCTGTACGCGGAACACATCGCCGTGGACGATCTCGGGCAGTCCGTCGAGTTCCGTGCGAAGGACGGAACTGCGCCCGGCAAGCGGGTGAGACTGGTTCATGGTGACAAGATAGTGATATTTGCTCAGAAGTTCAAAACTCAGGCCGCGGGCGCTGGTCTGCTCGTCAAAATAATCGCGGTATTCCGAACGGAAGCGGATTACGCCGATCTCTGTCTCGCCGCTTGCGAGCGTCTCAAGCGCTGTGCGCGCGTGGCATTCGCGGATGACCGCATCGACCGGCTCTGCCTGCGGCAGTCCGGCCAGATACTGTGCCGTCAGATCCAGCATGGCCGCCGAGCGCGGGATGCACACGCGCAGCCGGTTCGCCACGGCCCGCTTGGGGCCGAGCGCTTCAATGGCCTCCGTCTCGCGCAGAATGGACTTTGCGTGCTGCAGGAAGATCGTGCCGCGTGTCGTGGGACGGACGCCGCGCGTGGAACGCTCAAAAATGCGGAAGCCAAGCATCTGCTCCACATCATGCAGAATACGGCTGAGGTTCGGCTGCCCGATGAATAGATTCTCCGCCGCCTGTGAGATCGAACGGGTACGTTCAATCTCAATGATGTACTGCAAATGCTGTGTATTCATAGCCATACCGCCCTCTACTTTATATCATTTCTAATATATCACTTTTTGCGCTGTTTTGCAACCGGGGGGATACCAGCGCTCTGCACAAAATCATATACCCTTTTTCGGGACTTCTTGGCGCTTTTCATGCCCGGACCGCATGGGCAGTTCGGCGAAGAAGGTGTTGACGCCGGTTTCGCTCTCCGCCCAGACGCTGCCGCCGTGCGTCTGCGCGATGGCCTGCGCGATGGAAAGCCCGAGTCCGAAGCTGCCGTCGCGTGTCCGCGCGGCGTCAGCACGGGAAAAGCGGTCAAAGATCTGCCGCAGCGCCTGCGGCGCGATCGCCTCGCCTTCGTTCGAGACGGACAGGCGGCAGCGGTTTTTCCTGCACCGGGAAAGACGAACTGTGACTGTGCCGCCGGAGGCATATTTCCGGGCGTTGTCGAGATAGATCTCCACAAGCTGGCTAAGCTGGCGTCTGTCGCCGCTGACCATAATGTCCGCCTCCAACTCTGTCTGGAGCGTCAGACCGCGTTCAAACAGCGTGGCCTCGAACAGCAGCGCGCTGCTCTCGGTGATTTGGCTGAGATCACACGGCTCGAATGCACACGCAGCCTGTTCGTTCTCGGCCCGCGCCAGTTCCAGAAGCCGCTCGACCAGCGCACGCATCTGCTTTGCCATGGCGTCAATGCCGGAAAGAAAGGTCTGCTTCTGCGCTGCGTCGTAGTCTGGACTTTGTAAAAGTTCCGTGTTCGTCAGGATGACGGTCAGCGGTGTTTTGAGTTCATGTGAAGCATCGGCGACGAACTGCTTTTGCTGCCGCCACGCCTGTTCCACGGGCTTGACTGCGCTGTGCGCCAGCGGCACTGCAAGGCCGAAAAATACAAGCAGGCCGAGCGTGCTGAGCAGCGCTCCGGTCTTTAAAAGTGTGCGCAGCGTCTGCTGTTCACCGGAAATGTCTGCAAAGATCACGCTGCCGGTCACGCGGCAGTAGCGCAGGCTGTATTCCGGAATTTCACCGATGGCGTCCTGTGAAGCCTGCGCCGCGGCGGCGACCATCCGCAAAAACGCCCGGTCGGTCAGATCGTAATCGCTTGACCCGATGGCAACCAGATTGCCGAATGCGTCGGTCTGCAGCACGAAATACGGCAGGTGCACCTGCTGCGGCTCCTGCCCTGGCTGGACAGGAGAGAAGGGATCGGCCGCGATGGCCTGCATCATGCTGATGGACTGGGTACGCAGGTTCTGCTTTGTCAGCGTATAAAAAAGTCCGAGGATCGCGCCAAGCATCACGGCAGCGACCAGCACGATTGCGAGAATGATCTTCAGCCGCAGCTTTTTCAGCATGTCTCATCAACCTCCAAATGATAGCCCAACCGCCGTACGGCCTCAATGCGCACATTCGAGCCGATGGCTGTAAGTTTTTTGCGCAGGAAACCGACGTAGACCTCCACATGGTTTTCTACAGCATTCGAGTCAAAGCCCCAGACTTTGGACAAAATAGCCTCCTTGGACACATTCTGTCCCTTCAGCTGCAAAAGATACCGCATGACATCAAATTCCCGCGCGGACAGCTGCAGCTGCCGCGCACCGCAGATCAGCGTCCCGGAAGCCAGATCGAGCGTTGTGTTGCCGAACGAGAGCGCGTTGACCTCCGCGCCCTGCCGCCGGAGCAGCGCACCGATGCAGGCCAGCAGTTCCCGTGCGTCAAAGGGCTTGGTGAGATAATAATCCGCGCCCGCATTCAGCCCCTCAATGCGGTCCTCAAGCGACGACTTTGCTGTCAGCATCAAAATCGGCGTCCCGCAGCGCTTCGCGCGCACCTGCCGTGCGACCTGATAGCCGTCCATGCCGGGCATCATTACGTCGAGGATCAGCAGGTCATATATGCCCGTCTCGGCATATTCCGCGCCTGTCTCGCCGTCGTGGACAGCCTCGACGGAGAAGCCCTTTCCTTCCAGCATAGTCCGCAGCGAATCTGCCAGCAGGACCTCGTCTTCAATGATCAGAATTTTCATAAGCAATACCTCAGGTTCAAGTTACTCCGAATAGAAAAATTGTAAGGGCCGATGTGGGCATCGGCCCCCACAGATTCACGGCTTGCCATCGGGCAAAGCAACTCCATCCTTACCAACTATATTCGGTTTCTCCGTGCTTTTCAAGGAAAACCGCAGAAAAAATGTCTCCCGACCGTTTGGCCGGGAGACAGGGGAGATAGAACCTTATGCCTTTTCGCTCTGCGCGGCGGTGAAGCGGTTCAGAATGGCTGCAAACTGGCAGCGGGTAGCAGTGCCGGTGGGCAGAAGCTTGCCGTCGGTGCCGTTGATGAAGCCCTGGCCGACAGCCCACTGCATGGCGGGAACGGCGTAGCCGCTGACGCTGTCATGATCTGCAAAGCTGGAGAGGTTTTCAGCCAGCGTGACGGCGTCCATGCCCTGATAGACGGCGTAGTTGAACAGGAACTTCGCAAGCTGCTCACGGGTGACAGCCTTGTTGGGCTCGAACGTTGTGGCGGAGGTGCCGCTGGCGATTTCGTTCTTGGCTGCCCATGCGACGGCTGCTTCATAGTAGCTGCCGGAGGCAACGTCGGTGAAAGCGGCCTTCTTGGTCACTTCGGGGCTGCCCGCAAGACGGTAGAGCGTTGCAACGACCATAGCGCGGGTGGTCACGCCCTTGGGGTTGAAGGTCGTGGCGGAGGTGCCGGTCATAAGCTTGTTCTCGACTGCCTTTTCCACGTCTGCCTTGAACCAGTCTGTGTCCAGAACATCGGTGAAGCCGGTCTTGGTTTCTTCGACAGGGGATTCCTCAGTGGGCTTCTCTTCAGCAGGCTTTTCCTCAGCCTTGGCGGCGGAGACGACGATCAGTTCCATCACGCCGGACGGCATACGCTTGCCGGCAGACTTTTCAGCCGTGAAGTCGGCCTCGGTCGTGCCGCAGACGAAGCGCAGGCCGGCTTCTTTAGCGGTCTTGGCAATATCGGCCACGGTGTCGTCAGCGGCTGCGCCGACACCCCAGACCAGCGCGAGAGCGGCGGGGACTTCTTCAGCCTTGCCGTCCTTGAAGTAATACTTGCCCTCGGTGATGTCCTTGTAGGTGGGGGCATACTTGGTGTACGGGCCGTCGTCGCAGACGAAGGAAAGGCTGTCGCCGTCGGCGAAGGTGACATCCGCGTCGGTCAGCAGCGCGTCGAGCGTGACGAATTCAGTCACGACGACATCCTGTTCGCCCTTCTTGAAGTACTGATAGCCGTAGCCGTCAGCCTTCGTTTCCGCAAGCTTCTTGAGTTCTTCGGCGGTGTAACTCTTCGCAAGCGTCTTTTCGCCGTCCTCGCCTGCCTGCGTGTAAACGCTCAGCAGTGCGTCGGCGGCGCTGGCTGTCACGGCAAGACCCGCGAACACCGTCACGAGCATCGTCAGCACGAGCAGCAGGGATACAAATTTCTTCATAGTGAGGTTCTTCCTTTCGTGTGGATTCTTTAATATTTCGAATATTTCAAAAAGCATTATGCTTTTTGAAGCAGATTGGAGAGCAGGCGCAGCATTCGCGCAAGTTCCGCGCGCGTTGCAGCTTCCTGCGGTGCGGCCAGACAGGCAGGGAAACGGTCGAGAATCGAGGCAGCATACGCGGCCTGCACATCGGCCTGCGCCCATGCGCTGCATTCTGCGACATAGACGGGCGCTGTGTCAGCCGGGATGGAAATGCCACGCATCCGGGCGAATCGAACCAGCAGTGCGGCAGCCTGCTCCTTTGTGACAGGAGTATCCGGGGAGAACGTGCCCGCGCCGGTTCCGGCAACAATGCCGTTCTGCGCGCCCCAGACGGCGGCCTGCCGGTACCAGCCTGCTTTCAGGTCGGTAAAGCCGCCATTTCCCTGCGCGGCAGGACTTCCTGCCATGCGCCAGAGAACGGTGACGAGCATGGCGCGGGTCATGGGCTTGTCCGGAGAGAACGCCTGATTCCCAGTTCCGGTCATCAGTCCTGCGGCCGTGCAGAACAAAACATCCTGCTGGCAGACAGCTTCGGTCTTGACATCTGCAAAGCCGGAAGCAGCCAGCAGCGTCACGCCGGACTGCTGCGAAACCGTCTCGAACGCGTCAAGCCCGGCGGTCTGCGAAACGGTCTTCGCGCTGTTGCCGCTGTGGCCGGAGGTGTAGAGACTGCAGTCCGCAATGGATACGCTGCCAAGCAACGCATGGACGGACTTTTCCGCCTCCACACGCAGGGTGCAGCCGGTCATAGCGATGGTGTCTGCTGACAAAACGGCGACATTATCGCTGTCTGTCCGGCCGAAGAAGGTCGCGTTCGTCATGGTCAGGTCTGCGCCGTTTGCGCAGAATGCGCCGCCGTCGAAGCCAAGCTTATCAGATTTGAATACGGAGATCAAGCAGTTTCCGATGGAAATTTTGCTCGTTTCCGCGCCCATAAAAGCTGCGTTGTTGACCAGTGCCTGCAATTTGAGACTGCCGGAGCCGCAGATCGTCAGATCGCCGCCGCTGATCACGGTCGGGCAGGCGTTTCCGGACGCGTCAGCGCAGCCAATCAGCCGGTTTTCACCCAGAAGCGTGAGCGTATTGCCACCCGCGAGAGACAAAAGCGTCTTGTCGCCCGTGATGCGCACATCCTGCAGCGTCAGCTTCGTGCCCATTCCCACTGTGAGTGTGAGATTGTCGAATTCTTCGCTGCGGGAGTCAAGGCCGATCAGCGTCACATCAAGGCTGTCCGCAATGCGGATCTCGCCGCTGGGGAAGTCTCCGTTTCCTCCGGCTTCGGCAGATCGAACGTGCCGGAGGCGGCTTCTCCGCCGGGCTCCGTGCCGTTTCCTGCTGTGCTGCCTGTGCCGGATGCGCCGCCGGAGCCGACATGGACATTGACGCTTACGCTGGATTCCCCGAACGAGGCGGTGATGACTGCGTCGCCCTCCGCGTTCACATGCAGCTTGCCGTACTGGTCAACCGAAACAACAGACGGGTCGCTGGACGCATATTGAAGGTTCGCCTGCACATAATCGGTCAGTGCGTCGTCCTCCGCGTCGGCGGTCACATGCAGGGCATGGTCGCTGTCAACAATGAGATCGAGATTGTCTTCCTCACTGGACAGAACTGGTGTGCCGGAGAAGGTCACAAGGATTTTATAGACATATTTGGCCGCGGAACTGGTTGCGGCCTCCTCCGGGCTGGCTTGCCCGAAAAAGAGGTGAAACCGGTTTCCTGTCGAAAACCGGCTTTCGTTTATATAGCTTTCAAAGTCAAAGCCGGATGTGTCCCACTCGGTATAGTCCTCAAGCGCCAGCATCGGTTCGACCTGATAGGCGCCGACCCATAAATCGTCGCCGCCGTCCCATGCGTAGAGTTCGCCTGTTTCCGGGTCTGCGGCAAGATTCGGGAAGTAATAGCGCGGCTGGTCCAGCAGGGCATATTTCGTGAACGAGCGGTACGCGCCGTTGGAGTGGTCCTTCGTGAAAAAGTCAATGGAGGCGATGGAATTCACATCGACGCCCGCGTAATCCAGCAGATCGCGGATGTAAAACCCGCGTGCGTAGACCAGATATGTCCGGCCGCTGCCGTTGGAATAGGAATAGAATTCCTCGTGCGTGTCGAGCGCGCCGCCGTACCAGTCGTCAAGTTCCTGCCGTGTAAATTTTGCTTTTTCGACGAATTCATCCTCTGCCCAGCCAAAATAGCCGATGCAAACGGAAATGCTATCCGTCACCGAATCGGCCAGCGCTGGAAGCGCCAGCGCCGCGCACAGCAGAACCAGCAGAACGCCCCGTGTCAGAAGCTTTTTCATGGCGTACCCTTCAGCGTAGAGTTTGCGAGCATGGCTCGCGCTTCGTCCGCGCTCAGATCGTAAGACCAGAGCAGCCTGAATATTTCCTGTGTCTTTTCTACCATATCATAGGCATAATACTGCGGATACAGAAGATTTCCCAGCCACCATACGCCCAGCAGCATATTAAGACTCGGGGGATTGGAAAGCCAGTTGTAGGGCATGGATGGAATCTCGTAATACCGTCCGGCTTCGATCGCGCGCAGCGGCTGCCACGCCTCGTCGTCTGCCGCAGTCGAGTAAGTGCTGCCTGCTGTAAATAAAATCACGTCCGGGTCAAAGCGGTAAAGCTGTTCGAGATTGATGGGATTGCCGCCGCCCTTATTGCTGACGTCTTCGACCACGGCGGCATTTTCAATGCCCATGAGGTCGAGCACCTGCGCCTGAATGGAGCCCTTTGCGTTCGTATTGAGCCCGGACGAGCCGGACGTGTACAGGACAGAAATGCGTTCGGCATCCTGAATTTTCAAGGCATTTTCCTTCGCCATCGAGACGGTTTCTTCGACGAACGCCGCTAGTTCTTCGCCGCGCGCTTCTTTTCCGCTCAGAATGTTCCCGAGCGTTCGGTACGCTTCGGCCATATGCGGAAGATCTGCTTCGATGAAGATCACGGGCATGCCGATCTGCCTTTGCAGCGCGTCCAGATCGGCGGCCATGTTGTCCTTTTTATCGCCCAGATCAATCACGATCTGCGCACCGGAGGTCAGAATGGATTCCAGATTCAGCGTCGATTTGCTGCCATACATCTGGCCGGTCGTCGGCAGATCAATCAGGCGCGGGTCGAGATATTTATACTGGCTCGAAGACGGCGTTGCGCTGATGGTCGTCATGTATTCGGGCGCAATGGTCGCCAGAAACATCGACGCGACTGCACCGCTCGGGGCCACGCGCGTGAGCGTTTCGGGAATATCGACCGTCCGACCGAGAGAGTCCGTAAAGGATACAGTCGGCTCTGCCGGTTCCGTCTGCCGCTCAGACGCGCAGCCGGACAGGCTCCCGCACACGAGCGTCAGCGCCAGCAGAAGCGCAAGAAATTTTTTATATCGCATGGTTATCCTCCAAAGAAAATAGCGTTTGGGAAAGCAGTACCAGCAGGAGCTGCTTCTGCTCGCATTATACCAGCAGCCGAATGGGATTGCAATGGAGCGTTTCATAATTTCAAACAAAAAATGATAAAATTCCGCATTGCCGAACGCACAGGACCCCGCCGGGCGGCGATGCCCGGCGGGGTCTGTGAATGCGCGGTACGGATACAGCATGGAGATGTCAGAAATGTCAGAAAGGATGACAAGGAATTGGAACGAACAAGTGCCGCATGCCTCCGCGCATTCCGCTGTCCGTTTCAGCAAACTCATCATACCATCCTAAAGCCATGGATGCAAGCTAACGTTTCGATATAGCTGAATATATATACGACGATATCGAAATAATGCGAGGCGCTCAAAGCGAAGACTCAGGAGGGTGCGTCCGAGTCATCTGTCTCGTCATTGTGTGTCCGCTTGTTTCCGGACAGCAGCAGAACGAGCAGCAGCGCCAGCAGCATCGGCAGCGCCACGACGGGCGCGACGAGCAGCGGCTCGATCTGGATGCCGTCGGAGACGAGCCGGACGGCCGCTTCCTCCTGCTCGGTTTCAACGCGGTGGCCGCGCACCAGAAGCCGGTGGGAGTTGATGCCGTAGGGCGTGCAAGTGACAAGCGTACACAGGTCTTTTCCGGACTCAATCTGCAAGGCAGTGACGTCCTCCGGCTCGACGATCAGGATGCGGTCAACCTCGTAGGTCAAAACCTCGTCGAGCACGCGGATGATGAACGTATCGCCTTCGACAATCTGATCGAGATTGGTAAACAGCTTTGCGCTGGGCAGTCCGCGATGGCCGGAGAGGACGCAGTGTGTGCTTTCGCCGCCGACCGGGAGACTTGTCCAGTCCAGATGTCCGACCGCGATTTGCAAAACGGAATCGCTGGTGCCGTGGTAGATCGGCAAAGAGACGTTGATGGACGGAATCTCGATATAGCCCATGATGCCGGTGCCGCTGATGTCCAGCAGACTCTCATACTGCGCCTGCTGCTCCTCGGTCAGGAAAAAGCCGTTTTCCCGCGTCAGCAGCGACCGGTTATAGTCCTCCGCCGCCGCCAGCAGCTCGTCATAGGCGTCCTGGTCCAGCGCCTGCACGTTTTGCGTGTAATCCGCCACAGCCTTCGAGGCGTGGCGGGCGTTCCAGTAGTCGCTGACGGTCGGATACAGAAGCAGGGACACGCCTGCAAGCAGCACGAGGATCAACGCAATCGTGGACAGATGTTTTTTCATTTGCAGGCTTCTCCTTGATGCTGTGAGCGGTGCGCGGCCGAGGCCGCGCACCTGTTTCCTATAAGCTGGGATGATTAGCCTTCAGTCTTGCCCATGCGCTTTTTGGTCACGAGCAGAATCACAGCGCCGACAGCCAGCAGACTGCCGACAATGTAGAAGATCGTCGTGCCGATGCCGCCGGTAGAGGGCAGTTCCGTGCCGGTCTGGTTTTCAACCTTGACATCGCCCGTAGAGGTTTTGTTATAGGTCACGGTAGCCGTACCGGCACCAGTCGCCTGATCGATCGATGCAGTGATAACAATCTCGATCGGCTCTTTCAGCATGTTGTAGCCTGCGGGAGCCTTGATCTCTTCCAGATAGTAAGTACCGGCATCCAGACCGCTGATCGTGAACGTACCGTTTTCAGGAGTGGTAAAGACAGTCGCCTTGGGGGTCAGATTGGAGTCATAGGTGTTCTCCGTCCAGCCGGTGACCTTGTTGCTGCTGTCAGCAACGACGTATTCCTTCGTTGTACCGTTGAGTCTGTACAGAACAAACTGTGCGTCCTTCAGATTGACCTCTTCGGTGTTCTTCTTGGTGAACTTGATGACCTTCATTTCCCAAACATAAGTGCGGGTTGTGGAATGCTCGGTGTTCTGATCGTTGCCATAGTCCAGCCATGTGTCGTTGGGGTTGCCGGTTCCGGCAATCACGGCCTGATCGTTGAGTGTTGCGGAGTATTTCACAGTCACAACGTCGTTCGGCTTCAAAACGCTGGCATTGTCTGCATCATGGAATCGGAGTTCAAACGTGCAGCCGTCGGTGAGGCCGGAGGTAACGAGATCGTAGTTTGCAGCGGCAAAGTCCTCGCCGTTGACCTTGACGGTCACGCTGTTCGGAACGAAGGTCAGACCAGCGCTCATCTTATCGTGCAGGATATAGGCGACCGGGCTGCCGTCCGTGACGGTGATGGTGGTCTTAAAATTGACGGTGTCGCCGATGTTGGCGTCGTTGGTCTTGCCGTAGACACCGTTTTCTTCGACTTCCTTATCAACAGTCGGCTTGCCGTTCTTTTCCTTGATGGTCACGTTCGGCATGGTGGTATCCAGCGAGCACAGCGCGCCCAGATCGGACTGAACCAGATAGTAGCCAAGCGGCAGGTTTGTAAATTCGACAATGCTGCCTGTGGCCGTCTTCTGGCCATCGTTAGCAATACCATTTGCTTTAGCGTTAGCGTACGCAATCGCAGCTGCGGCAAAGTCAGCGGCATTTGCGCCGTCTTTCCATGTCACATAGCCCATGTCATCAATCGTGACATAGTTCAGGCCTGCTGCTCCGGTTACGAAGAAGTTTGCCCATTTTGCGCTGACCTTGTAGTTGATTGCAGAGTAGTCTGTGTTGTGGCTGTCCAGATCGAAAATGCGGTACAGGGTGTAGGTTTTGTTGACAACCGCATTATCGACCTTAATGCTACCGTTGGTGTCAACTGCGAATGCCGAAATGCTCAGCGCCAGCACGAGCACAACGGCCAGCAGCAGCGCCAGGGTTCTTTTGATGTATTTCATTTGTTTTTGTTCTTCCTTTCTTGCTTTTTGTTTTTTATGATCCTGATAAACAGAAACGCGGTTTGTCCGCCATATGACCTCAGTGGGCATCCCTCCTCTTTCTAAGACAGATGCCTGCGAGCGCTGCGCCGCAGAGCAGCAGCAGTCCGGCGGTCATAAACCAGCCTGTGCCGCCTCCGCCCGTGGAGGGCAGGGCATAGCCGGCTGAGTTGACGGCAGTGATGAGAATATTCTCCGTAAGGCGGAACGTGCAGGAGCCGTTGTCCGAGTCCAGCGTCGTTCCGCCGGTCTGGAACGCGACGGCAAAGCCGTCATGGTTTTCCTCCGTGATCGTGACCTCGGAGCCATAGGGAAGCGTGAGTGTTTGCTGGTCGCCGCCCCGCAGCTGCACGGTCTCCTGAAGTGTGCTCCCGTCCGGTGTGGTGTAGGTGACGGTGAAGGAGAATTTTGTGGTAACGGTACTGTGGAGCAGCCGCTTTTCCAGCGTCAGATCAACATCCTCATGCTGGTTTTTGATCTTCAGCAGAGCGCCCTTTCCGTCAACCTCGACAAAGACGTTCGGCTTTGTCACGATCACGGTTCCGTCCGCATTGACCTTGAGGGAGATCTCGCCGAGCGAATCCCGGAAGCCCGCTGGGACTTTCGTCTCCGTCAGCGTGTAGCAGCCGGGCAGCAGGCCGGTCACAGTCAGTTCGCCGGTTGCGCTGACCTCCAGATCCTGCGTCGCGGCGGGCGACTGCACTGGATCGACCGGAACGAGCAGCCACTTCTGTGCAGGAGAGTCGTTGTCGGCCCAGCCCTGAATTTTCTGACCCTCGGCGAACGCCGCTTGATTCAGGTCAAACACGATATTGCTTTCGTGCAGAACGGCCACGCGCGGTTTGATCTTGAATGTGCCGTCTTTGTTGACGGACAGATACCACTTCTGGTTGTCGTGCGTTGTCGGCGTGCTGGCGTTTTCCCAGAAATGAATCAGCGTGCCGTTGTCCAGCTTACCGCCGTCCAGATCGAGCCATTTGCCGTTCGCAGCGCTCTGGAAGCTATAAGAACCGTCCGTTTGCTGGTAGACGCGAACCTTTTGCGTATCTGCACAGGTTTTCTTTTGCAGCTGCGCGTCGAAGGTCGAAAGCGAGGTGTTCTGGCCGACCACATAACTTTGGTCGCCGGCAGCGGTGATGTAGTAAAGCTTGCCGGGTTCGATCACATCTGCGGCGCTGGTGACGGCAGAGTAACTGCCGTCGCCATTTTTGACGACATTGATCGTGTCTCCGTCCGCGTTCTGGAGGCGGAAGACTGCGCCCGAGAGGGGATTGCCATCTTGGTCCAGCTTTTGCAGCCGCAGCGGGACAGTTCCGCGTGTGTTGGTGAACACGACCTCGTTCAGCGTATCCTTGACAATGATGCCTGTGGCGTTTGCGCCTGCGCTGACGACGCCGTTGACCGTGTGCGTCGTGGTATAGCCGGCGGCGCTGTCTTCGACGATGGCGTAGCTTGTGCCGACCGGCAGGTTCAGAATTTCCAGATGCTCTCCGGCCTTCAGCTGGAAGCTGCCGCCGGAATGGAGATTAAACTGATCAATTCTGACGCCGTTTGCGTTATAGCGATAGCAGGTATGATCGTCCGTGAGCGCGCTGCCGTCTGAGCTGGTAAAGACGGCGTGGAACGTGAACGCCTGCTCCGGGTCAGTCTCGCCGGAGACCTCCTTATAGACCATCAGGCCGCCCGTTGTCTGTTTGATGTTGATGCCGGAGACAGACGGGAGCGTGAAGTTCATGTAGCAGGTGGAGCCGGACGCGCCGCGCTCAGTATAGAAGACCGTCAGCGTGTGCTTCTCGGTCTCTGTCCGGCCTTCCTGACTCAGATAGTCCCACAGATCGACGTATTCGCCGACCGAGGAATGGACGCCGCCGATGTCGCAGACGAGCGTATTGTCCAAAAAGACCCACATATCGTCGTCACCGAAGAACGTGTATTCCAGCGGCCCGATATAGTCCGGCGTCAGCGTGAATTCGACGGCATACTGCATGCCGAAGAAGGAGTTGTGCGCCTGCCCGTCGTCGCTGACCGGAAGCGCTGTGGATTCATCGGTCCAGCTTCCGCTGATGCCGTCAGCACTTGCATAGCCCTGATAATAGATCGGATTACTGTAACTGCCGAAGAGCGGGTCTTTCTTTTCTTTCGCCGCGTCCAGCGGCCAGAAGTCGTTTGTGTAAATATGCGTGTGCGTCGTACTGGCGCTGGGCGACGGATTGAAGAACTTGTCCAGCCGGTCGATGGAGCCAAGCCCTGCGACGCTGGCCGCGGTGAGCGTATGGGTATCGCCCACCTGCTGGAACGTCAGACTGCTGCCGGAATAGGTGTGCTTGCCGTTGGCGTCGCCGTCGTTGAAGAGCTTCGGCGCAACGATATAGTCGTTGTAAACGATTTTACCGTCCTGAAGCGACTTTGCGATCCCGAACGCACAGCCATAATTCTGGCCGCTGTGGCGGTTCAGATAAACACCGGAAAACTTGTAGTTGCCCATACCGGTGCCGCAGTTCGCGTTGCCGAAGGCCAGCACATCACAGTACGAATCCCATTTTCGCTGACCGTTCGTGCTGGTTCCGTAGTTCCCCTGCGAATTGATGCCCGTGATGCCGGTTGACCACTTTCCGGCGCCGTTCGTTCCGCTGGAAATGTCATAGTCATAGAACGCGGCGGGGGTGGTGAAGTTGTCCTGCACCGCATCGTAGACCAGCCGGAGCACAGTCTGCTTTCCGGGCTTGATATAAATGAGGCTCGGATCCTGCGCGGCGGCAGCCTGCCGGTTGGTGAAGCGGATGGAGTCGGAGTAGGTGTAAACATCCCAGTCGTCCGCGCTGGTACTGGCGCCGTCCCGGCCGTCCTTCAGCACCCAGATCTCCTTGATCTGATAGTGCTCGTTGTCCATCAGCTTGTCAACATATTTCGGCTCCGGCGCGCTGACATATTCAAAGGTATTGTCGGCGTACATCCGCGTCAGTTCCGGCGTAGTCGCAACGACATATTCCTGCGTAGCGTTTCCGGCATTCTTGCTTGTCAGCGTCCCGGCCTCTGTCAGGTGAAGCTCCCTTGTGGGGTTCGTTGTGCCGTTGGTTGGGAGCTTTTGACCGCTTGTGTCAAAAATGGTCAGTGCAGCGTGTCCCTCTGAGGCGAAGCGCGGAATTTCCGCGTAATACTGCACCGTGAATTCCGGATTCGCCGACGAGGCCAGCAGAACGAGCGTCCCATCCTGTACGCTGACCGTCAGCACGGGCACAGACTCGCCCGGCGCGACCGTTACGCTTTCGACCTCCTGCAGACCTGCATCCTCGTCCGTCTGCATGACGGACACTGTCACGCCCGTGTCGGCATCCAGTATATCTTCGTCCGCCTGTTCAAACAGGGAAGACAGAGCGGCGCTCTTGACCAGAACCTCCGCCGTCAGCGTCATTTCGCTGGTATCGACCGGCGTTTCAGCCTGTGTCAGTCCGATCTGCCGGACGATCCACTGCTCCGCGCCGCTCGATGCGGACGCAGACAGAAGCGTACTGTCTGCGTCCACCGTCTGCACGGCAAGCGCTGTACCCTCCGGCAGCGGCTGGGGGCTTTCGACTGTGACGCGCAGATGCAGCTGTGCATCATCATAGCTGAAGTCCTGCTTGGCCGGTTCTTGCGGGAGATAGCAGGAATCCGTATGCGTATGCTCCGGAAGCGTGCAGAGAAGCGTTCCGTCCGCATCATAGCAGCTTTCCGTATGTGTATGCTCGTTCAGACCACACAGCGGCGTTTGCTCTTCCAACTGCTCGTAGCAGTCCGCCGTGTGCGTATGCTGCGGCAGCGGACAGATCAAAAGCCCATCTTCGCTGTAGCAGTCCGGGCCGTGCGTGTGTGCTTCCAACCCGCAGATGGGCTGCGGGCCAGGATCCGGTTCGTCAGGGGTGTCCGGTTCATCCGGGGTATCCGGCGTGCTGACGGGCAGGACGCCGTAGCCGAGGATCGAGGCGTCGTCCAGGGCATAGGTTTTTCTGACGACGCAGCCGCCAACATTGCCCTCCGCAGTTGTGATCGCTTCGGGCTGTGCGTCTGTGATGATGCCGACATGGTCGGCAAGGCGGTCGCCGTCTCGATCAAAGAAGACAAGGTCGCCCGTCCTGGGAGCCATCGTTCCGGCGGTGGCATAGAGTCCCGCGGCCGTCAGCTGCTCTGTCCAGTAGATGCAGCCGGAGGCATAGGGGAAGACGGACTGCTCGACGCCTGCATAGTGCAGACAGAAAGAGGCGAACATGGCGCACCATTCGCCATATGGATCGCCGAACCACGCGCCGTAGCGCGTATAGCCGTGAATCCCGCCGTTTTCATCCACGGCATAGTTGCGGCTGCTCTGCGCGTAGCCAAGCTGGCTGTTTGCGACTGCCGCGACATTTGCAGCCAAATCGTCCGTGAGATCCTGCGGGATTGTCCGCTCCCATACGGCGGGGGACTCCAGGTCGGCTTCGGGGTCTGAATAGCAGGCAAGACTGTGCTGATGCTCCTCCAGTTCGCAGATAAGCAGATCTTCATAGCAGGCATCGGTATGCTCGTGCTGCGCCGGGGCTTCTTCGTCCGCGCCCTCTTCCTGTCCGCAGATGAGCACCCAACTTGTGCGGTAACAGTCGGCCGTATGCTGGTGTCCGAGGTTCTCCTCCAGACCGCAGACGATATTGCCCGCTTCGTCAAAGCAGTCCGCCGTGTGCAGGTGGGCACCCTCGCCCTCTGCAAGTTCGCAGACCAGAATGGCCTCCTCCTGATAACATGCGTCCGTGTGGACGTGTTCCGGCTGCTCCGGCGTGTCTTCATCCGGCGCATCCTGCCCGCAGACCAGCACGCGCGCATAGCAGCTTTCAGGATCGTGGATATGCTCTTCCTTTCCGCAGAACGGCTGCTGCGACATTGTAACCGCTGGAAGGATCAGCGCATAGGTCGTGCAGAACACGACGATGCAGGAGAGCGCCGTCACGACACGGCGCCATTTTTTCTTTTGGAGATGTGTTTTCAGATAGTTGATTGTCCGAACCGGCAGATGTCTCCGCATGCCGATACCTCATCTCTTTCCGCTTCTGTGCGTGTTTTGTTACATTAGTTACATTATCAATATACAGGGCCGAATACGTTGAGCGGCCAGATCCGGAAAATGACCTTGCCGACGATCTGCTCCGTCGAGACGCAGCCGACCGTCGTGTTCCGAGAATCAACGGATACGTCGCGGTTGTCGCCCATCAGGAAATATCGCTCGTCCGGCACCTGATACGGCAGTTCGATGTTGGTTTGGCCGTAAGCCTTTTCCATAAGATACGGTTCGTCCAGCAGCGACCCGTCAACGAAAACGTTCCCATTTTCGTCGATGTCAACCCACTGCCCGGGGCCTGCGAGATACCGCTTGATGAGAAGCTTGTTTCCGTGATAGAACGCGGCGATATCGCCTGGCTCAAAGCGTGAACTTTTGATACTGACAACGATTTGGCCATCCTGCAGCGTCGGTGACATGGAACTGCCGTAAATGCGCAGCACCGGCATCCAGAGCGTAGCGATCAGCACCGCCAGCGCTGCGACGACGACCAGAATTGCAACCGTACTTCTGAGCGTCCGGCTATATTTGCTTTTATATCGCAGCCGCCTGCGTTCCGTCGCAAGCTGCTCTGCGGTCGGCAGGTCAACAGGCCTGCTTGTGCGCTTTCCCATGATTTCTCTGTTCCTTTTGTAAGATGCGGTTTTGTTCGGCGTGCGTCCGGGACTTGGCATATATGTCCCGGCGCGCCCTCATGAAAGTAAATGCCTCTTTGCGGACTATAATAATAGCAGTTTTTCCCGTAAATTTCAACCCTTTTCGACATTTTTGCCGATAATTATATGGATTTTCCTTGCTGATAGGAAAAGAAATCCAGACGGCCGCCGGATGGAATATCTGCCGTTTTCTCTGGCCGCGGGTCTGCAAAATAGAAAGGAATTGACGCTTGCGAACGTTTGTTTTCTATGATATAATACCTTTTAAGACTGTCTCTTGGAATTTGATTGACAGAAAGGAATGAGAGCCATTCATGAAGGATATCCTACCCTATCTGAAGCCGTACCGCAGGCGCATTGCACTGGCGATGCTGCTGGTCGCGGCGGCGACAGTGTGCGATCTGCTGCTGCCGACGATTATGAACGACATCTTGAATAACGGTGTCCGGCAGTCGGATTTTGCATATATTGTGCGCTGCTGCGCGTGGATGCTGGCCGTTGCGGCGGCGGGTCTTGCCGCGCTTCTGGCTGGGCGGAAGATCAGCTGTGACGTGGTCGCGGGTTTCAATGCCGATCTGCGCACAGACGTGTTTTCCCTCGTCAATAATATGACGTTCGAGGAATTCAATTCTATCGGCGCGGCAGCGCTCCTGTCCCGGTCAACCTACGACATCGGCACCGTCTCCTGGGTCGCATCGATGATCTCCGGTAGCCTCATTACGATTCCGGTGCTGTTTTTCGGCGGTGTCATTCTGGCGCTGCGCAAGGACGTGACGATGAGCCTGATCCTGCTGCTGTTCGTCCCGGCGATTTTCCTGATCGTCCGGCCCATCAGCAAGCGCATCGGCCCTCTGCACGAAACATCTGATAAGTACATCGATATCCAGAACGACGTCATGCGCGAACGTCTGCACGGCATCCGCGTTATCCGCGCATTTAATAAGGAAGCGAGTCTGCAGCAGAAGATCGCCGACGCCACACACGTCATGGCCGAGAACATCATCAATGCCAACGTGCAGATGGGACTTCTGAGCCCGGCGGCCGTGCTGCTTGTGAATCTCGCAGGCGTGGCGATCATATGGCTCGGCGGCTGGCGCATGGAGACGGGCAGCCACGCCATCTCCGGCGGCGATATCTTCGCCATCATCCAGTATCTGGCGCTTGTCGCCAACGGCGTTCTGATGGGCGGCTTTGCCATGGTCATGCTGCCGCACGCAAAGGTCGCGGCTGATCGCATCGGCGAGATCTTTCACGCCACAGGAATGCAGGAGACAGCCAAGGGCGCGGAGCACACGTTCGGCGGCGAAATTACCTTCGACCATGTGACCTTCCGCTATGAGGGCGCATCGGAGGCTGCTGTGCAGGACGTCAGCATGCACATCCTGCCGGGACAGAAGATCGCCGTCATCGGCGGCACGGGCAGCGGCAAAAGTACGCTCGTGCAGCTGCTGCTGTCCTTCCGCCTGCCGACTGAGGGACAGATCCTCTTCGACGGCGTCAGTGCCTCGCAGATCGACCGGGGCGTGATCCGGAAGAACATCAGCTGCGTCCTGCAGAAGACCGCCGTGTATTCTGGCACTATCCGGCACAATATCGAGATGGGCCGTCCCGGCGCGGAGGAAGCGGACATTCTCGAAGCCACCGATATCGCGCAGCTCACACCTTTCCTCAATTCCCTGCCCGAGCATCTGGAGCATCCGCTCCAGCAGTCCGGCAAGAACCTCTCCGGCGGCCAGAAGCAGCGTCTGTGCATCGCACGCGCGATTTTGAAGGACGCGCCGATCTATGTCTTCGACGACAGCTTCTCTGCGCTCGACTTCCTGACAGAAGCGAACCTGCGCCGGAGCCTCAATGAGAAAATTCAGGGCAAGACCCAGATCGTCATTACCCAGCGCATCACCTCGGCTATGAACGCGGATCACATCTTCGTCATGGACCGCGGGCGGCTGGTCGATCACGGTGTACACGCGGAACTTTCGTCCCGCTGTAAGATCTATCAGGAGATCTACGCCTCGCAGACAGGAGGTGACGCGAAGTGAAGCAGGAACAGAAGACCCACGTTTCCGCCGACGCGCTCATCCAGCTGCTGAAGGGCGCGAAGTCCATCCGCTGGCAGCTTGCGCTTGGCGTGTTTATGAGTCTGGTGCTTGTTGTGTGCGCGCTCATCATTCCGACGCGGATGGGCGATCTGGTGCAGATCTTAATTGACTATTTTGACGCGCCGGAGACGGGCGCGTCCGTGCTGGCGCAGCTCGCGCCGGGGCTTCTGGCGCTGGCCGGTGTGTATCTCCTGCGCGCCGCCATCAGCTACGGCAAAATGCAGCTGCTCAACCGCGCCGTCAGCCGGTATTTTACCTGCAATCTGCGCATCCAGATCTCCGACAAAATCCAGCGCCTGCCCGTCAGCTTTGTCGATCACACGCCCGTCGGCGATATTCTCTCGCGCATGACGGAGGACGTGTCCCGGATCGGCGGCTCCCTGCATACCGTGCTCGATACCATCACGGGCGGCTTTTTGCAGATCCTTGCCATCGCGGTCGTGATGTTTTTGCAGAACTGGCAGCTTTCGCTGGCCGTGATTGCGTTCATGCCGGTTTCTATCTGGCTGTCAGCAAAGATCGCGGGCCGGTCGGAAACGTATTTCCATCAGATGTTCAAGCAGTCCGGCGAGTTGTATTCCGTCGTGGAAGAAGCCTACACGAACTACGCGACGACAAAGGCTTATAATCTCGAGGAGCACTGCGCCGAACGCCACGCGGAGATCAATGATGCGCGCCGCGTCTCCGAGGCGAAAGCAACCTATCTCTCCGCCATCGTCCAGCCGGTCATTGCTGCGTCCAACTCGCTGGCGTATATCGCCATCAATCTGCTCGGCGGCTGGCTGATCGTGCGGCAGGGCGTTCCGGTGGGCGTGATTGTGACGCTGGTGCTGTTTGCACGGCAGTTTTCTGAGCCGCTCGAGCAGATTTCCAACGGCCTGAGCACCCTGCAGCAGGCCAAGGCCGCTGCCCAGCGCGTCGTCGACCTGCTGGAGCTGCCGGAGGAAGCGCCGATCGAACAAGCTCTTCCTGCGGGCGGAGACGGCAGCGTGGAGTTCCGACATGTGGATTTTGCCTATGAGCCGGATACCGAACTCATCCAAGATTTGAACCTGCATGTGGAAAAGGGCCAGCACGTCGCCATCGTCGGCCCAACCGGTGCGGGCAAGACGACGATTGTGAATCTGCTCATGCGGTTCTACGACGTTGATTCCGGCAGCATCCTGCTGAGCGGGCACGACATTGCGAACTATTCCCGCGCCTCCACACGCGACCGCTTCGGCATGGTGCTGCAGGACACATGGCTCTTCGGCGGCACGATCGCCGAGAACGTAGCCTTCGGCAAGCCGGATGCGACGCGCGAGGAAATTATCCGCGCCTGCGATGAGGCGTACTGCGACCATTTTATCCGCACGCTCCCCAAGGGCTACGATACCGTGGTCGGCAGCGATACCTCATCGATCTCCTCTGGCCAGAAGCAGCTGCTGACCATCGCGCGGGCGCTTCTCGCGCAGCGCGAACTGCTGATTCTCGATGAAGCGACATCCAATGTCGATACGCGTACGGAACTGCTCATCCAGAAAGCCATGGACCGCCTCATGCGCGGCAGGACCTGCTTCATCATCGCCCACCGCCTGTCCACGATCGTCGATGCCGACCTCATTCTGGTTCTGCGCGACGGCCGTATTGTGGAGCAGGGCAGGCACCGCGATCTGCTGGAGAAAAAGGGCTTCTATTACGAAATCTACAAGAGTCAGTACGATATCGCATAAAAAACCCCGGACAGGCCAAAGCCCGTCCGGGGTTTTCTGAAAGCGCACAATCGTATAAAATGGCATGAACCATGGCGAAATTGTACCAGTAGAATGCACCAACCGCGTCCAAGCTATGCGCGCCGTTCCCCGCGGGCCAGATGCGCATAATAGCCAAGGCACAGCAGGACCTGCACAACGGTCGAGCAGGGGGTCGCGAGGCCGATGTAGAACAGGCGCACGTTCGGCAGCCGGGACATGGCGAACGACACGGGGATACGGACGCCGAACGCGCCCAGAATGCCCTGCGTCATGACAAAGACTGTCTTGCCGAGGCCGGAGAAATAGCCGACAAAGCAGAATAGGAATGAGGTCAGCAGACAGTCGATGGCGTAGGCCTTGAGATAGTCTGCCGCTTCGAGAATGACGGCATGGTCATTTGCAAAAATTCCAGCGAGCAGATCGCCATGGAAGAAATTGAAGTAAAACACAAACACGCTGATGCACAGCGAGACGGCGACGCTGTAGCGCAGCGCTTTTTTTGCGCGTTCCGGCTTACCTGCGCCGGTATTCTGCGCGACAAACGCGGACACGGATTGAGAAAATGCCGACGGCAGCAGCATGACGAACGCGCAGACCTTTTCCGCAATGCCCATGCCGGCAGACTGCAAGAGTCCCAGAGAATTGACAATAGCCAGAATGACGAGGAACGACACGCCGACCAGCACGTCCTGCAGCGCAATCGGAATGCCGAGACGCAGAATTCCGGCTGTGAGCGGCCGGTCAAAGCGCAGCTGCTCCTTGCGGAACGTAAAGGGCAGTTTGCGGCGCATGATGACGAACAGGGACAAAATCACGCTGACCGCCTGTGCGAACACCGTTGCAAGCGCCGCGCCGGCTGCACCCATCTGGAATACGTCTACCAGCAGCAGATCGCCGAAAATGTTCGTAACGCACGCGATCGCAACCGTGATCAGCGGCATTTTGGAGTCGCCAAGCCCGCGGAAGACGCTGCCGATGACGTTGAACGCCACAATGAACAGCGTTCCCGCCGAGCAGATGCGCACATACTGTGTCGTGGGAACAAAGGCCTCCTCTGGGGCCTGCAGCAGACGGCAGAATGGCTCGGTCAGCGCAGAAAGCAGCGCCGTTAGCGCAAGCGCGACGCACACGAACAGGCAGATCGCGCTGCCGACGACACTCCCGGCTTCGTCCGGCCTGCCCTCGCCGATCTTCTGGCCCAGAAGAACGGTCACGCCCGTTGTGAGCCCGACGAGAAGCGATGTGACAAGCTGCATAGCCTGACTGCCGGTCGAGACGGCGGAGATGTCCGCTGTGCCCGCGAATTTTCCGACAACGATCAAATCGACCGCGCCGTACATCGCCTGCAGAAACAGCGCCAGCAGCACCGGCCCCGCAAACCGCAGCAGCGGGGAAAGAATTGGCCCGTTCAGGAAATCATTTTTCTGGTTTTCCATAGCTTCAACTCCAAAAAAAGACCGGATAAAACCCCGGACGCATGCCCGGCATCTTATCCAGCCGAATAATCAATGAATCGACCCTCCGATGAACAGAAGCTATTTTAACGAACTCTGCAGAAAATGTCAAGAGGCAGAAAACCCGCCCTGCCGCATGGCAGGGCGGGCGGTTTCAGTTGGGGGAAGAGGGATTACTTGGCTTTCTCGACAGCGTAAGCGGAGGGAGCAGCGGGAACGCCGCGCTTCCACTCGATCAGGTTCACAACATAGAACGTGATGACGGAGACAAGGCTGCCGAAGACGACCGGCATCATGAACCACAGCGTACCGCCGTTGGACAGAAGCTGCCAGACGACGAAAGCGATGGTGCCGGTGAAGATGGAGATCAGGCCGGAGTTCTTTGTTGCCTTCGGAACGGCAAGGCCGAGGCCGTATGCCGCGAACGGGCCTGCGCAGCGGATACCGAATGCGAAGGTGTTCATGGCGACGAGGGAAACGCCGAACATGGAGATGCACATGGCGATGAGCGCTGCAATAACGTTGCACAGACGGGTATAGAAGATGGTCTGCTTGTCATTCAGCTTTTTCTTGCCGCCGAAGCCGGGATAGATGTCGTTGATGATCATCGTGGACATGCACAGCAGATTGGAGTCTGCCGAGGACATGGTCGCGCAGATGATGGCGGCGGAGATGAGGCCGGTGATGATGCCGGGCGCATAGGTGCCAGTGACGACCATCATGGCGTTGGAGCCGTTCTCAGCAAGGCCGGGCAGCTGATCCTTCAGAGCGAAGGCAGCGAGGCCGAGGAGGGTCGGGAAAATTGCCATGGCAGCCATGAGGATGGCGCAGAGGAAGGAGGCGCGAACCGCAGTCTTCTCGTCCTTGCAGGTCTCGAAGCGGGAGACCATCTCGGGGCCGCAGAGGAAGGTGCAGAAGTAGTTGAAGAAGTAGCCGATGATGGAGGCCCAGCCGATCTGGGTCATGTTCAGCTTTTCTCCGGGCAGAGCAGCGGAGATCGCAGCCCAGCCGCCGGCATGCTTCAGGACGATCGGCGTTGCAATGGCAAGACCGACGAGAATGATACCGAACTGGATGAGGTCGGAGACCTGGTCAGCGATCATGCCGCCGAAGGTCGTGTAGAAGATGGTGACGAAACCGGCCAGCAGCAGGCAGACGTTCAGAGGGATCGTCGGGATCAGCGCGTTGATAACAGCGCCGGAAGCACCGATCTGGGAAGAGGTCAGGCAGAACAGTGACAGGACGCTGAGGACTGCCGTGAAGTTGCTGGAAACCTTGCCGAAGCGGCGGCCGACGACCTCGGGGATCGTGACAGCCATGGTCTTGCGGATCTTGGGTGCAAAGTAGGCCAGCGGGATCATGGCAAGAGATGCGGCCAGGACGTACCAGATCGCGCTGACGCCCCATGCGCCGAACGCTTTCTGCGCGAGGCCGGTGGTGCTGCCGCCGCCGATGTTGTTGGCAGACAGCGAGAACGCGACCATGAACAGGCCCATTCTGCGGCCGGCAACGAGATAGTCCGCGCTGCCCTTGATGTTGATCTTGCCGACGACGTAGCCGATGATCATCATGCCGACCATGTACGCAAGAACGATTACCAATGCGCCAGTTTGGATTTCCATAGAGTTCCTCCTTGATTTCTCTTTCTTAAACGACTTATTAACAGTTCGTTCATAATGCGTATTGTATCCGACAATGCCGTGCTTTGTAAATTGACAATTCGCACAAGGAAAATCGCCCGTTTTTTTACAATATAGACAATGCCAAAAAATGCTCAAAAAGTTTTGGTATCCTCTTGAATTTGGATATTTTTGTTTTCCAGCGCTGCATCGCGGAAGGTGTCAAGCAGCTTTTCCGCATACGGCCCGAGTGTACCATACAGGCAGTCAATATGCTCCAATATAAGCGTACACGGCGGCAGATCGGTCAGAACATCGTACAGTGCGTCGAGATTCCGCCCATAGGACGCGGGCAGCGAAAACACGCGCGCAAAGCAGTCGTGCGCAGCAGCGCGGGAGGTCAGTTCCCGGCAGTCGATCCGGTAGGTCAGTTCCATATGACAGTGCCTCCGTCCACGGTCAGCTCCGTAAACGACGCGTAGTGGTTGGATGTATAAAAATACAGCCCGTCGTTCGAGAAAATCAGACGCTCGGCTCCGCGTGAGTCTGCGCCGAGTGTGTTGATGTCGCATTCGGTATAGGTTCTTCCTGTTTTCTCCGGCAGAAGCCCTTCGCGGTTGCCGAAGCGGTCGCCGCCGATGGCGGCTCCTTCCCGGTATGCTTCAACGCTGCCGCCCTCCCAGCCGAGCGCGCGGGCATCGGACTTTGTGATATAGTTCTCCGGCAGATGGCCGTAGGCGTCAAGATACAGAACGACGTGCTCTGCATCGTAATAATACCCGTGCGCATCGACCGTGTCGGCAGTCTGCGTGACCTCCGGGTCTTCGGCAGTGACAAACTGCTCGCCCGATTCGGGCGCTTCCGTGTCCTCGGACAGCGCAGCGTCCGCCAACTCCTGCAGCGTCGTAACGCTGATTCCCATGACCTGCACCGTGTCGCGCACCGTGCAGCCGCCGAGCACCAGCAGCGTCAGCACCAGAAGCAGCGCCAGTATCCGTTTTTTCATGGTCAATCTCCTCTCAGTTCCTGCGCGATGGCCTGCATCAGCGCCTCCGGCAGCTTTTCCACGCGCCGGTCATAGGTCACAAAGCCGTTGACCTCATCCTCTACATCGCTCAGCTGCGTGTAAACGTCGGCGGCAAGCCCCGCTCTGCGTGCAGGAATGATCTGCGTTTCATAGAGCGTTTTGACCGCCTCGCCCAGTGCCTCGGGCGTCTGATAGCCCTTGTAGCCGAAGTTTTTCGTGTTCCAGGTATGTCCCGCAACCGGCAGATTGTATCCGCCGAACTCCGACAGAACGACTGCGCGGCCCTTCTTGTCAGGCCGGAAGCGATAGGGCTTAAAGTACACATGCAGGCTTTTCACATCGCTCACGCCCTGATCGTGCCAGCCGCTGGCATGGTCGATCAGCCGCGTGGGGTCGAGCCTGCGGATCAGCCGCACTGCGTTTTTCGCGTCAAACTGTCCCCAGCCCTCGTTGAACGGCACCCACAAGACGATGCACGGGCAGTTCTGCAGCTGCGTGATCAGCTCCGTCAGTTCGCGTGTGAAGTCCTCGCGGCCCTGCGCGTCCGTACGGGCGAAAAGGCGGTAATGACTGTCCTTGAGATGAATGCCGGTGATGAGCGGCGCGGAGATGGTCAGCAGATTGTACTGTCCGCCGCCGGAGGGCATGTCCTGCCAGACCAGCATGCCCAGCCGGTCGCAGTGATAATACCAGCGCATGGGCTCGACCTTGATATGCTTGCGCAGCATGTTGAAGCCCAGACGCTTCATCAGTTCGATATCATAGATCAGCGCGTCGTCCGACGGTGCGGTATATAACCCGTCCGGCCAGTAGCCCTGATCGAGCACGCCGTGGTGGAAGTACGGCTGCCCGTTCAGCAGCAGGCACGGATGACCTGCTGCGTCTATCCCGGTGCCGACGGTGCGCATGGCGAAATAGCTTTTGACGGTATCGTCCCCCAATGTGACGGTTACGTCATAGAGGTTCGGCGCCTCCGGGGACCACAGGTGCAGCTGCTCCGGCGGCAGAACGGCGCTGCCGCAGCCGTCCTCGTCCGTTACGCCCTCGGTGACCGGAGTTCCCTGATAGGAAATTTCGATTCGAGCGCCTTTCGGCGCGGACGCGGTGAGCATCCAGCGGATGCGTCCTTCCGGCAGTTCCGGAGTAAACAGAAGCGACTGTATATAATGCTCCGGTACCTGTTCCGCCCAGACGGTCTGCCAGATGCCGCTCTGCGGCGTGTACCAGATGCCGCCGCGCGTTGTCTTCTGCTTCCCGCGCGAGAGGGGCACGGTGTCCGTATCGTCACGCACAGCGACGGTCAGGACATTTTCGCCATCTTGCAGAAGCTTTGTAATATCCAGCGTAAAGGCTGTATACCCGCCTGTATGCGCCCCGGCAAGAAGGCCGTTGACGTACACCCATGCCCGCTGGTCGGCGGCTCCGAAGTGCAGCAGCATTCGCCTGCCGTCCTGCTTTCCGAACGGCAGCGTCCGCCGGTACCAGAGCACCTGACCGGGCTTCAGGGCCCGGCTCACCCCGGACAGCGGCGCTTCCGGCGAAAATGGCACGAGAATGTTCCCGTCCCACGCGCTGGGGCAGGCGTCGGAGGCCGTGATGGCATAGTCCCAGAAGCCGTTAAGATTATAATAACTTTCCCGCACAAGCTGCGGGCGGGGATATTCCTGCAAAACAGTGTCCTTGTCCAGTGTTTCACCCCAGCGTGTCAGCATTTTGCCTCCTCCTTCTTTTTAAGTAGCAGCACCGGCGGCAGAATCAGCAGCAGCACGACGGCTGCCGCAAGGAAAATGGACGGCGTCGGCACAGTCTTTACCACGCCGAGATCAACATAGGTGGAATCGCTGCCGCGAATGACCGCTGCGCCGATGGCAGGGCCTAAAATCATCGGCAGCAGAACGCCGAAGATCATGCGGATGCCCTGAAAATGTCCGGCCTTTCCGGCAGGTGTATGGTCGCGGATGACACCGGACAAAATCGCCGTGACCAGCATATAGCCGGACATCATAATGCAGCCCGTCAGGATCACGGCCAGCATCGACCGCGCGAAGAACATGCCGAGCAGTCCGGCGAACATGACTCCTGCCGCTGGAAGTACGCACCGCAGTTCGCCGAGCCGGTCGATCACGCGGCCGGAGAGCACGCTCACGACCGACGCAAAGATCAGTACAATGCCCAGCACGAGGGCGTAGCCGTCAAAATGCAGATAGTTCTGCATATAGATAATGAGATACGGGAAGAAGACCTGCACGGCCACGGAAAACAGGCAGAACGCCGCAAAGGACAGATAGAGCGCCGGGTTCTCTTTCGCAACAGTCGGGCGGAGCCCGTAGACAAGGTTTTTCAGATAGCTGTCCCGTCTCGGTTCCAGCTTCGGCTCGGGGATCAGGAAGATGGACACAACGCCCGTCAGCACGACGAGTCCGCCGAAGATCGCAAAGAATTTCTGCCACTGCCCGCGCTGCGTCATGCTGTCGAACAGTCCGAAAATGACGAGCATGGAGATCAGCGGCAGGATGGCCAGCACGGATTCAGCCGTGCCCCGCGCCTCATTGGGCACAGTGTCGGTGATCCACGCGTTGAAGGCCGCGTCGTTGGCTGTTGAGCCGAAAAAGGTCATCACGCAGTCGAGCACGACGATCATCACTGCCGCAGCAGCTGCCGCGGAGGCTGCCGGGAACAGCTTCGCCGCGTTTTCGACCGTCACGAGGCCGAATGCCGCCGTGGACAGGCCCCACAGCAGATAGCCGCCGCAGATAAACAGCTTGCGCTTTCCCACACGGTCGGACAGCGCGCCCATCAGAAGCGTCGTCAGCGTGGCGGCAGCCGCGCTCCAGCCGACCATGGCGGAAATATAGCCGGGGTCGGTGGAGATGGTGTTATAGAGATAGACGTTAAAATACATATTTTCGATCGTCCAGGCAAACTGGCCGACCAGGCCGACGAGAATGAGCGTCAGCCAGACGCGCGGGGACAGCTTTTTCATATCCGGTATCCTCCCGTTATTCAGCTTCTGCGCTGCCGCAGTATTTCGTATAGAGCGCAATATGGTCCTCGATGCAGAAATCGCCCGTCCACGCGTTCGCCGTCACGCAGATCACGCTTCTGCCGTCCGGCGTTTTTCCGGCGCTCGCGCAGCAGTTCATGGCCTCGGTGGTATAACCTGTCTTGGCGGCTGTGATCTCCGCGCCGTTCAGGGCGTATTCGTGATGGACGCGGTAGAGGAATTTGTTCGTCATGGCAAGCCCGTCCGGGTGCTGCTCCGTTTCGCTCGCCCGGTAATTCTCTGCGCTTAATATTTCTGCGCACGTCTCGTTTTCCAGTGCCGCCTGTAAAATCAGCGCGATCTCGCGCACCGTGGAATAGTGGTTCTCGTCGTGCAGACCGCTGGTGTTCATGAAATGCGTGTTGGTCAGGCCCAGCGCCGCGGCCTTTTCGTTCATCATAGCGACAAACGCTTCCTCGCTGCCGGCCACGGCCTGCGCCAGCGCCTCCGTCGCCTCCGCGCCGGAGGGTACAACTGCGCCGTACAGCAGATCGCGCATCGTGACCGTCTCGCCGTTCACAAAGCCCGCCATTGACGCGCCCGCGAGGTACAGCGGGTCAATGATGGCCTGCGTCATGGTGAACGCCGCGTCGAGATCCGGCAGATTCTCCGCCGCCACCAGCAGCGTCATGACCTTCGTCATGGATGCGGGGTAAATTTTTTCGTCCATGCCCTTTTCGGCCAGCACCGTCCCGTTCTGCACATCGACCAATATGGCGGAAGACGAATACAACTCCAAATCGAGCGTTTGGGTCGTCTCCGACGACTCTGCCAGCGTTAGAGCAGGCTGCTCGGGTTCCGGTTCCGGCTCAGGTTCCGGTTCGGGTTCTGGTTCCGGCGACGGCTCCGGGGCGGGTTCCTGCACCTGCGTCTCAGGGACAGTGACCTCAGGGTCGGAAGGGGCGTCTGTCTCGCTGCTCGTGACCGGTGTGTCGAGATAGGGCTTTACGAATTGCCGGTGCGCGTAGTAGGCTGCGCCGCCCAGAAGTGCCGCGCACACAAGAAGCGTCAGCACGACGCGGAGCACCCGGCGGCGCTTTGCACGCCTGCGGTCGCGCAGACGGTCGAACGCGGGCGCATTTTCAGGGTCAAACTGCGATTGCATGTCATTGTTCATATTGGACTTCTCCTGTTTGGAATTCGCAATATTCCTATTTTACCACATCTGCGCCCTTCCGAAAAGAGGCAAAGCTAAAACAGCGCAAGTCCTTGCGCCGCAGGGACTCTACCGCGGGTAGACCGGGCGTTCAGACGTGTAGAGCGGGAAAAAGCGTTTTTTGAATAGCATTTTGCGGCACGGCGCGGTATAATATGCTTCAGAAATTAAGAACCGGAGGTCACACATGGAAAAACGTTTTCAAATCGTAACAGACTCCTCCTGCGATCTGCCGCAGGCGCTGGCGGATGAACTCGATCTTGCCGTCCTGCCGCTGCATGTTCTGATTGGGGAGCATACATACGCCAACTATCTCGACGGCCGCGAGATCGGCTTCAAGGAGTTTTACGACAAACTCCGCAACGGCGAACGCGCCACCACGAGCGCCGTTAACGTCTCGGAGTTCACCGCCGTCATGGAGGGAAAACTGAAGGAGGGTCTTGATATCCTCTTCATCGGCTTTTCCTCCGGACTGAGCACAACGTATCAGTCCGGTGCGATCGCCTGCGACGAACTGCGGGAAAAATACCCTGAGCGAAAACTTATCGCCATTGATTCGCTCTGCGCGTCTCTGGGCGAAGGTCTGCTTCTGTATTTGGCCGCAAAGAAGCAGCAGTCCGGCGCGTCCATAGACGAGGTCGCGGACTATGTCCGTGAGACGATCCCGCATCTTTGCCACTGGTTCACGGTCAACGACCTGATGTTCTTAAAGCGCGGCGGCCGCGTCGATGCGGCGACGGCCATCGTCGGCACCGTTTTGCAGATCAAGCCCGTCATGCACACCGATGATGCCGGAACGCTCAAGAACGTCACCAAGGCCAGAGGCCGGAAAGCTGCGCTCAAAGCCCTCGCGCAGAAGCTGGCCGACACGGCAATCAACCCGGCGGAGCAGACCGTTTTCATTTGCCACGGCGACTGCATCGAGGATGCGGAATACACGGCCGAACAGATCCGCGCCCTGACCCCGGTCAAGGATATTATTATCAACTACGTCGGCCCCGTCATCGGTGCCCACACCGGCCCGGGCGTGATCTCCGTCTTCTTTGTCGGCACGCACCGGTAAGCATACAAAAATTCCGCGGCTCCCTGAACATATCGGGGAGCCGCGGGTTTTTATATTGGTGCAGCTATGAGATTCAAGCATTCCCGGCGAACCCAGCGAAGCGGTTCGACGGGAAAGAGGAGGAAACGGACGCAGAGGATAAGAGGCTTCGCGCATGGCGCGGGGACTCGTTCTGTCGAGGCCGTTTCCGACGTGCCTCCGGCGGCCCTATCTTTTCCCTTGCGCGGGAAAAGATAGGGGAGAAAAGGACGCTTGGTTACGTTTGGCGCATATTGCGAATGCAATTCAGACAAGCCCTGATTTTCAGTTGTTGCGAACACACGAACTCACCCTACGGGCGCTACAGTACGCGCCGCCTGTTATGGTACACAAAATTTGCAAGCAGTTACGATTTAATATCTGCGGTAAAAACGCCCTGCATTCAAAATTTACAGGGCAGTGCGAATTTGCCGGAGTCCTGTAGGGGCCGATGCCCACATCGGCCCGCTGGGAAGTTGCGAATTCGCCGAAGATTCCCGTAAAGTACGGTGCATCCTGCCGGGTCGATGTGGGCATCGACCCCTACGGGATTCTGCGTAATCCACACCATTCCATAAAAAATGAACCGCATTGATATGCTTGAATGGAGAAAATCTTCACCGATTTTCTCCATTTTTTCTGTAAACCTGTTGCGAAGAAGATTTTTCCTGTGTACAATAGAACTAAGTAGTATTCACTAAAAATAAGAGAAGAAAGAGGGATTTACCATGAAAAAGCAGTCTGGATTCCTCCGCCGCCTCACCGCCCTTGCACTCGCCCTGTGCATGCTGGCTGCGCTGACGACAGAGATCTTCGCAGTGAAGAATGCTACATATAGTACATCTGCGGGAACAAAGTCAACAAATAAACAAATATCGGTTGGAACACATATTGCATTAGGCAAGCGGAACAATAATACAATTAGCTGGCAAGTCGTAAAACTGGCGAATGATAATACAGCGATTTTATTTTGCGACTACATAATGGATATTGTAGGATATGGGCCGACATCCTCTTATTCTTACATAGGCTCCGCTATGGAAGCGTGGTGCCAAACATTTATTGGTGGTAATTCTTTTGATGAGGATGAAAAGAAATTATTTATTAGCGGTACCGTGACCGAGATTCTCTCCGCGCAGCGTGATGCAGCAGTCGTCACTGCGGAGATTGCCTGCATGCAGGATAGCGGCGCGCGCGTGATCTGTGCGTTTTATGACGCGGACGGACGTCTGCTGCACACGGTGATCCAGCCGCTCCAGTCCGGCAAAAACAGCCTCTCCTTTACGATCAGCGATGCCAATGCAGCATGCGCAAAGCTGTTCGTGCTGGATGCGAAAAACGCCCCGGCTGCAGCCGGAAAAACCGTCCAGCTGAACAGCTGATGGCCGATTTCAAAATTCCAAACGCGCCGGAGGGGACAAATATCCCTCCGGCGCGTTTGCGCGTATTGATAAAAGCAGACCATGGAAAAGCAGTTTATCCCTCAAACGCCTGCGTAACCGGCGCCGAAAGGAAGGTCCAGTTCCTTCTGTGTGGTGTCGTCGCACCAATCCGGCGAGAACGAATCGGTTCCGAGCGGGGCTTTGAAGATCGGTTCCGCGCGCATGGGAAGACTGTAATACACAGCAGAGTTGTGCATCAGTTCACCTGCAAAATACAAGAAGGGGACAATCAGTGTTTCGTCGTGGCGGGCGTAGGCGTAAAGAATGCGGTCGGCCAAGCGAATCTCCGAACGTTGAAGCATTCGTGTCTGGTACATATGGTCAAGAATGCGCCCGGCTTCGCTTTCGTCAATGCCAAGCTGCCGGGAGGCAAAATCTGCTGTGAAATTACGCTCACCGGGAACGCAGTAGGCCAGCACCAGCATATCCAGATAATGTTCCTGCGCAAGAAAGGCAAAAAACTTCTGATAGGCAGCGCTGTTTTTCATGATAGAGGCGTAGCCCTGCTCGGGCTCCGGCATAAGAAGCGCATAATGGAAGTCGCGCGCAACGCAGGCCTGCATGATGCCAGCGTCAAAGTCAAAGTAATTATTGACCGGTATCTGCTGGGGCTCCTCTGCACTGCGCCGATCCATGTTTTCATTGGCTGTCATGGCGCGAAAATAGGATTTGCCGGGGCCGCCGCCGGAGGAGGCAACGATTTTCATCATATGCCATGCCAGCTGCTCTGCACGCTCAACGCGTTTGGCGGCAGGCGTGCGTGCAAGTTCGCGGCTCAGCGCGGTTTCTGCGTCGGATTCCCGATCAGCCTCCCGCCCAAAAAGCACGTCGAGCGAGACGCCGAGTGCGTCTGCGATTTTTGGCAGCAGTTCCGCGTCCGGGGTGCCGCCGCGTTCCCAGCGAGAGACTGCCTGACCGGAGATGAAGAGCGCCTGACCGAGATCCTCCTGCGTCATGCCAATCTGCTTGCGGCAGCGGGCGATGTTTTTACTGAGTTGATTGCTTGCCATGCCTGTCTGGCCTCCTATTTTGGGAATTCTATTGTCATTATACCGTATAATCTCAAGCAGTGCAACACTGAAAACAACAGAAACAACGATTCGTTGATTCTACATAATATAATTACGGACGGACGATCACCGTTAGAAAGAAAAACAGGAAATTCGGCGGTTTTCCGTGGGGGCATGAGCCATAACGGGCCTGCGGCCTTTTTAAAAACTGACTGAATCTGCTCAAAATTCAATGAATTGTTGAATGGAGATATGTAAATCCAAGCATGAAATTGATACACTGGCAAAACGTGAGTGCAATTCAACACTTTATCGATTGAAACAAGTACAGTATTTCTGTATTCTATTCTAAAATTCATGGGTGAAGCAGTCCTATTTTGGAATTTTAAGCCGGAAAGGTTTGATCCACCCAATGAATGGAAGCAAAACAGACAACGAAGGTAGAAGGAGGAAACGGACGATGCAGAAGATGAAGGTTTTCAGACGCCTGATGGTTTTGCTGCTGATTGTATGCCTGCTGGCCGGAAATGCGGTACAGGCTGTCGGTATGTCGCAGCAGAATACCGCCGTATCCGTGCAGAAGGAGCAGACAGGCTCCATTGACACAGCTGCGGCACAGAAGGCACTGACAGAAAGACGTGAGCAGGCTGGCTTGATCCGTGCTTCGGCAGATCAGCTTGACCCGGATCAGGAGATCCGTGTGATCGTAGAAATGGAGGCGCAGCCGGCTGTGCAGAGTGTTGTCGTCCAGAGCACGGGCGCAAAATTGAATGCGCAGCTTCAGTCTGTGGAGACACAGGCACTGCGTGCACAGCAGACTGTGATTCACAGCGCAAAGGCGATCACAGGCAACGATGCCATTCAGCAAACAGCGTATCTTGTTAATACATTTTCAATGAATATGACGCCTGCTGAGATGGCGGAGGTCGCGGAACTTCCCGGCGTTAAGTCGGTTTCTCCGGTCACGACCTTTGAGATGAAGATGAACTATGCGTCCCACATGACCACGGTCTATAAGATGTGGGAGGAAATGGGCTATACCGGCGAGGGTACGGTGATTGCTGTGCTCGACAGCGGCGTCAACTATCATCACCCCGATATGAAGCTTTCCGACGGCGCTAAGATCCGCATTACGGAGAACGACGCCAAGGCCCTGATTCAGAAGCTTGGCTACGGTACTTATTATTCGGACAAGGTTCCGTTTGCCTACAGCTATTCCGGCTACTATGAAATGGATAACCACTCCAACACTCATGGCCTGCATGTCTCCGGCATTGCAGCCGGCAACGGTGGCGATACCGGCATCACGGGTGTTGCGCCCAATGCGCAGATTCTTGGCCTTCAGGTGTTCGGCATGGGCAACAGCGCATTCACGGATGATATTATCCGCGCGGTCGAGGACGCCGTCAAGCTGGGGGCGGACATCATGAATCTGTCTCTCGGCAGCACGGCGGGCTTCTATGACGACGTGGCGTATCTCCAGTCTGCACTCCAGAGTGCGACCGATGACGGTGTGCTCTGCTGCGTGGCGGCAGGCAACGACGGCTCCAGCGCTTCGCTGCTTGGCATCAATACCAATGATTTCGGTGTTGTGGATTCCGGTGCAGTCTCTGCTCCGAGTACGACGCCCGGCGTTCTGTCGGTCGCTTCTGTCAACAATACTTACCTCAAGGGCAACACCCTTTCTCTGACTGATGCGGCAGGCACGGCGCATGAAGCAACAGTTTTCAACTTCTCGCAGCTTTATAATACAGTGCGCGAGGAGAATCCGGGCCTCTACGGCTGGGAGACGCTGAAGGATGTTTTGCTGGTCGATTGTGGATACGGCACGATCAGTGAGTTGTTCGGCAGCGTTGAGCGTCCGACCGACGGCTCCAAGTGGTTCGCTGTGGTTCAGCGCGGCGAGATTTCCTTTGAAGAAAAAATCAATTTCTGCTATATGGCCGGTGCATCCGGCGTTGTGATCTATAACAATGAGCCGGGCAGCGAAGTCCCGTTTAATGTTGGCAGCGGCGATGCAGCTACTTCCTGGAGTAAGATCTGCCAGATCATGGTCAGCAATGATTTCGGCAAAGAGTTGACGGCAATCGCAGCCAAGGGCGACCGTGTGACCTTCCACGAATTGGAGACCAAGTTCCTTGCTGCCTCCGACGGCGGTGAAATGAGCACCTTCTCCAGCTGGGGTCCCACTCCGTCTCTGGACATCAAACCCGAAATCTCCGCGCCTGGCGGAAACATCTATTCAATCTCTTCCGGCGACGGCTATGAATCTATGAGTGGCACCAGCATGGCGACGCCCTATGTCTCTGGCGGTGCGGCGCTGACGCTTCAGGCAGTCAAGGATGCGCAGGAGAATGGTGAACTGTCGCTGAAGGGCATGAGTGTCAATGAGTATCTGAAGCTTGCGCTGATGAACACGGCTGATATCATCTGCCAGCCCGACAGCACGACGCCATATTCTGTTCGTCAGCAGGGCTCTGGTATGGTCGATCCGCTCGGCGCGGCAAAGACTCGTGTTCTGGCCTCTTGCAACGGACTTGGTGGTGCTGCGCTCAAGCAGATTGGCACAACAGCCAGCTTCACTGTGACCCTGACTAACTACGGCACACAGCCGCAGACCTACACGCTGACTCCCGATGCGCTCTATACCAACTGCATTGAAGCGGACAATGTTGATACGATCAAGCAGATCTCTGGTGCGCAGATCACATACAATGCGTCTTCTGTAACCGTTCCTGCAGGCGGCAAGGCCAGCGTGAATGCGACGGTGAATGTCGGCTCCGCGGAGTATAATCACTATGTAGAAGGCTTTACTGTACTGCACGGCGACGGATGCGAAGATCTGAGTCTGCCGGTTCTGGCATTCTACGGCGACTGGTACGGCTGCGAAAACATCATTGACGCACCCAGCTATACCGGCGAAAGCATTTACTATGAAACTACTGGCTATCCCTCGACTGGTGTTGGTGCCGGACAGCTCATTTCCGGCGTCACGGCGGAAGGGGAAATCAATCCCGCGTACATTTCCTTCTCTCCGAACGGCGATCGCGCTATGGAAGAGACGTTCCCGCTTCTCGGTATGCTCCGTTCTGCACAGACTCTGCGTGTCGAGGTGACGGATGAAACCGGCACGCCGCTGCGCACAATCATCTCTGCAACGCAGATTCCAAAGCTGCTCGGCGCAGACATCACGAGTGCACAGGCTGCGTATACGATGCTGACGATCAGCGATTATTACGCACTGACCTACGGTGACTGGGACGGCACGGTTTACAACGCCCGTACCGGCAAATATGAACTTTGCCCGGAGGGCCAGTATTACTTCCTCGTGACAGCAACCATGCCCGGCAGCACCCAGAAAGAGACGATCAAGCTTCCGGTCAAGCTTGATATCACTGCCCCTGAGATTGATGTCGTGTCTGCCGACTATGAAAACAATGCACTTACCGTGACCTTCCGTGCGGAGGACAACGTCGGTGTTTACGGCGAGATCGAGGTCTATGTCAACGGCGAGGGCGAGTATGTCATGCTTTCTGACTGCGCCTATGACGAGGCTGACGGCCTGTACACCTGCTCGCTTGAGGAACCGAGTGCTTACCGTGTGGGCGAGATGAACGAGATCGGCGTGTTCGCACAGGACTATGCGATGAATAACACCACAGCCTATCTCTACACCGGCGTGGACGCATCTGCAGATATTGTCTATGCTACGCTGACCAATGCGGAGGACAGCTGGTTCGACAGCTTCCAGCTTTATGACCGCAGTGATTTGGGCGAGATGTATTCTGAGGATGAGATCGCGGAGTTGGCGTTTGATTGGGATATCCGCGGCAGCGTCAGCGCGCGTGTCGCATCTCTTACCATCGACGGCGAGAACGTTGCCATTACTGCAAAGCACAGCTTCGCTGTCAAGAAGTCCATCCAGCCGGGCGAAAATGAATTTAAAGTCATTGCAAAGGATGCTTCCGGTAAGATTCTTGTGCAGGAAACAAAGCTTCTTTATCTCTCAACCAAGGCCGGTGTTACAGCCCGTATTTATCCAGAATGCTATCCCGACCATATGGCAGAACTTTGCCCGGAGACGAACCGCCCCGCGAACGCATGGCTTGACCAGGCTGGTTTCTGGTCCAGCTGGAAGAATAGCTTCGGCTATCTGACCCATTATAAGACGGTCGCTCCGCTGGTGTTTGAGTGCAGTGATCCGATTAAGGAAGTCTCTATCATCTATTACGATCCGGATCAGACGCTTGCCGGTGACGCGCTGATGAAATCCTACGATGAAACAATCTATATGGAGGACGTGAAGTACAAGACCATGACGCTCACGCAGGAAGACTTCGTGGACGGCAAGGCCGCGTTCGATATGCCGATGGTGCCGTGGGACCTGGATATGTCGGATTATATCAACATCGATCCGGCAGACTATCCGGATACCCGTGTCAACGAGTGCTATATCACGGTAACGAATGTTCTGGGCGTCAAGTCCTACTACTTTGTTCGTGTGGAAAATGACGATATTTGCCGCTTGAATGAAGATCGAGACAGAATTGAGGATATGAATATTCTCGACGATCCGGACAGCATTGTCAGCCTGATGGGCTTTGAGTGGATCAAGCCGATGGATGATATGCAGTTCCCGTTCGTGTTCACACCGGAGGACCTGGATTCCGAAGGCAGAATCCATGTGACCGGCAAGGCTGCGGACGACGCGGTTCTGGAGGTTTATGCAAACGGTGAATATGTAAGCCTTGACGACCCGATGGAGTTTGCGTTTGACTTCAAACTGAATGTTGGCGTCAACTACATGTCCATCTTCACGGTAGAGGATTTTGGCACTACCAGCAGCACCACCTACCGCCTGTTCTATCTGCCGGAGCCGACAACGCTCAGCTTTGATCAGGCCGGTGTGGCAGATGGCGCGACCATCTACACGACAGACAGCACCTTCCTCCTAAGCGGCGATGTTACCAGCTACTTTGCCGGCAGAGAGTTGGCCATCAATGGTGATAATGTGATCTTTGAGGACGGCGCGATGTCAACGCCCGCAGGCAAGCGTCATGTAGCAAGCTTCGAGAAGAAGATTGCGCTGGAACTTGGCGAGAACATCGTTACGGTCGAAATGGTGGATGCTGCCGGCCTGAAGGTTAAGATTACGTTTACGATTATCCGCCGCGAAAAGGAAGAAGAGCCTGAACCTGATCTTCCCATCATCATTCCGGTTCTCCCGGGAAGCAGCGGCTCGAAGTTCCCGTTCACGGATGTAAAGCCATCGGATCCGTACTATGACGCAGTCAAGTACCTGTACGAGAAAAACATCATGAACGGCACGAGCAATACGCTGTTCAGCCCGAACGCGGAACTGACACGCGGCATGGTCGTTACCATTCTCTACAGAATGGAAGGCGAGCCTGCCACGAAGAACAGCGGTACCTTCTCTGATGTCAAGACCGGGCGCTACTACAGCGAGGCTGTGGAATGGGCTGCCGAGAACAGCATTGTCAACGGCTTTACTGACGGTAGCTTCAAGCCCGAACGGGCCGTAACCCGTGAGCAGTTGGCTTCGATTCTGTGCCGTTATGCACGCTTCAGCGGCATTACGACCTATGAAGCAAAACTCCCCGCGAACGCCTCCGTGTCCAGCTGGGCAGCGAAGGATGTAGCATGGGCCTATGCTGAGGGCATCCTGAATGCTGTGCAGACAGCGGCTGCGGCGAAGAACGCAAACCGCGCTGAAGTCGCCATGGCAATCTACGCCTACCTGACCGGTACAGCAAAATAAGCATCGGACAAATAAATACAGCTATATAAAATAGGACTTGCCGCAGAATGTAAAATTCTGCGGCAAGTTTTCTATATAAAGGATTTTCACTGTGTTGGAGGCTTTAGTCAGAAAATCTGAAAAATAGCACAAAAGAGCCTGTGCCAGCAGATGCATCTCATTTTTTTCACCAAGGTCTTCCTTTTGCGGAATTTATTTCAAAAGATGTCTGCCATTTAAGCGAAACATAATTTCATTAAGTCACCACAGGAGACTTTTGCGAGTTCACTCGGCTCAATTTTTTTTAGCCCGCCGCCGTAAATACGTCCTTCTTCCTCAATGTCATTTCCGCTGATTCCTTTTAACGATTCCCATATTCTATATACAGAGTTCGGGTTATCTGATATGGCTTTCTGCAAGTGTTCTTTAGGATAAAGCATTAAATACGAATTAGTGGCAAGCGCTTCAGATAGGTTAAGAATAAAGCGTATAGGGGAACTATCTTTTTTTCCTCTGCCCATATAGGAACACAAAAAAAAGGTTGCATCCCGATGCTCTTGCCAATACCATATTTTTCTGTTTTTGCAAAGATATTTTGTGCTTGTGCTTTCGAGCCCATTCTGCAGGTAATCCCATATAGTGGGGGACCGTTCCATTATCTCCTGTTCTGTCAATTTGCAGTCAAGCAAAAAATATTGCGGTTCAATTTGTGGAATTCCGTTGTTATCCGTTCTCACAAGATCGGTTTTCAAATATCTTGGACTTGGGAGAATAGGTTTAAAGAAAGACATATCAAGCCCTAATTCTATTATTTTTTTTCGGCTCATTATAAAGAAGCTATTATCTCCGGTAGCAAGCCCTCTTTTTATCTCAAAGAAATCACCTAATGTTATTTCTGTACTTTCCTTGTAACGGATCTCCTTTTCAGGAAAACGTGTCCATTTTCTTTCTGTAATTAAATCAGTTTTTTTTATATACTTGCTCTGCACTGGTTTATCGTGCGTACCACCGAAAGAAAATTCTATTTCATAGTCATCGTTGACTGTTTCATTTTTGAACCACACTACGCAAGATGAAACTAATGCGTCGTTAAACAATGGATTTTCGGGGTCATACCTGTGTATTCTCAGCAGATGAACATTCTGCAATAAATACTCCTTGATTGCGTTTCCGTAATTAACATCCATGAATTCACTCGGTATTAGCCAGCCGCAGATAGCTCCGGGAGCAAGCCACTTGTGAGCAAATAAAATAAAGTGACAATATAATCCAGCTAGCCCTGATAAGCCTATTCCTGTTTCTTCCTTTTCACGTTCGAGTAGATATGATTTTTCGGCTTGCGTCAGATAATGATGCCGTACATAAGGTGGATTAGCAATAATAAGATTGTATTTCTGCTTTGGGGCAATCCGCGTAAAGTCGCCTTTTATCAGCTCTATCCCAGAATCGTTCCACAGTTTAACTGCACAATCATAATATGTGGGGTCGATTTCTATACCTGTAGCCGTTTGTATACAATGGTCACTATTAATCGTGCTTAAGAGTGCAGAATAAAACGCACCGCT